>Ga0247839_1001336_pt1 | contig 41494 bp, 31 predicted proteins | sample LaCruzMarch2015__6_FD_192405 | JGI IMG/M metagenome (GOLD analysis project Ga0247839, IMG submission 192405) | Freshwater microbial communities from meromictic Lake La Cruz, Castile-La Mancha, Spain - LaCruzMarch2015_16m | ecosystem: Environmental > Aquatic > Freshwater > Lake | place: Spain... | reverse complement strand
TCCCCGCGGGCGATGCGGTCGTCTATCCGTCGTCCAGTCTGCACCGGGTGGCGGAGGTGACGCGCGGTGAGCGGCTGGTGGCCCTGACCTGGGTGCAGAGCTATGTGCGTGACCCGGCGCGCCGCGAACTGCTCTATGAACTCAATCTGGCGCGGGAGGATTTGCTGCGCTCGGCTCCCGGAACCGCGACCACCGGTTATGTGGACCGTTCCTATGCCAACTTACTGCGCATGTGGAGTGACCTGTGACGGCGCACCTTGCGGCAACGCGCGGCGTGGTCGCCATCGGCGGGGGGACCGGATTGGGGCGTACTCTGCGCGCTCTGAGCTTCCTGGGGCCGCGGCTCACCGGTGTCGTGGCCACCACCGACAATGGCGGTTCCACCGGCTGGATTCGCGAACAGGCGGGCGGGATCGCCTGGGGGGATATCCGCAACTGTCTCAATCAGGTGGTGGATCAACAGACCCTGGGAAGTCTGCTCCTGGAGTACCGCTTCGTCGATGCCGGCGAACTGTCCGGACACAGCCTTGGCAACCTCATCATGCTTGCCCTGGACCAGCTCTCGCCGCGTCCGCTGCTTGCCATCGACCTGATCCGCGAATTGCTGGAGGTTGAACTGCGGCTCGTTCCCATGTGCGAGACCGGGTCCCATCTGGCGGCCCGCTATGCGGACGGCCGGCCGGTCCGCGGTGAGTTGCACCTGGACGCCATGACCGAGGTCCCGACGGCGATCTGGCTCGACCCCGTGGTCGCCGCCACCCCGGAAGCGCTGCAGGCGGTGCTGGATGCGGATCTGATCCTGTTCGGGCCTGGGAGTTTCATGACCAGCATTCTTCCGGCCCTGTTGCTGCCCGATTTTCGGGCGGCCGTGGCCGCCTCGCGGGCCAGGCGCGTCCTGATCGGCAACCTGCACCCGGAGCGCGGCCCGGTGGGTCTGCTCGATCCGGCGCAACTGCTGCGCTGGACCCGGGAGGTGTTGGGTGTCCAGGTGTTTGATACGCTGCTGTGGCCCGAGCCCCGGCCGGCGCCGGAACCGGACGGGATCAGGGTGGTGAGGGCCCACGTGGCGACGCCGGACCAATTGCGTCACGACCCGCAACTGTTGGTCGGGGCAATCGAGCGTTGTTTAGGAGATTGACGACATGTCCCCTGGTCATAGCGCCGCCTGGCTGGTCTGCGGTCTTGTGTTGTTCACCCGGGTCCCGTACGCCGCGCCGGAGGCGGCGTTGGAGGGCGATTTCGCGGCGGTCTGCCGGAGCGCCTTCGCGTTGGCGCAGGCGGCTTATCAGACGCCGGTCTCGGTCGATCTGCCGGCCTTCGACGCACCGGGCGACGGGAACAAGGGGGGCCTGGGGCTGGTGTATGAAGAGTATCTGAAGATCACCGCGCGGCAGCCGCTGTTCGACGACGGCACCCTCTGGGTGCGGTCACGCCCGAGGGGCGGTGTCGAGCGGTTCCCGCTGGAACTGTGGTACACGCCCGAGGTGGGTGCCGCCTACCGCAGTCGGCCCTACCGTGCGGACGATTTCGATTATTCCTCACCGGTGATTACTCCGCCGCTGCCGACGCCGGTGCCGGCGGCCGCCGGGGTGCTGACGGCCCTGGAAATCGGGCGGCGACTCGCCGAGTCCAAGCGGTGGCCGCAGGTCATGTATCTCGGGGGCAATGCCTATGGCCGGTTGAGCGGGCTCACGTCGGTTTTCGGGTCGAGTCTGCGGCTGGCGGCCTTCGATGTCGGGGGCGAGGAGGTCAAGCCGCGCCTCACCACGCTCTATATCAAGGCCCTGCCGGATGCCCGCCTGGCCCTGTTCGGCGTGATCGAGAGCGCTCCGTTCAACGGCTGCGTCCAGGCTCTGGTGACCCCCGGCTTGGCCAGTCGGATGCAGGTGAGTCTCAAATTCTATCCGCGCCCGGGCGCCGCGATTGCTCCCGCGGCCAGGGTGAGCCCGCTGGCCATCAGCAGCATGTTCTGGAAGGGCGAGGCGGCGACCCCCGCCGATCCGGCGGATGAAGCGCATGACGCGGATCAGTTCCTGGTGTGCGGTCAGGGCGCCCTGGGCATCGAGGGCCTGGTACCGGCGCACCACGAACTGCCGGACCAGTTTCGCCGCTTCGATGCCGCACCCTGTTTCGGGTTGATGCAACGTGATCGCGCGCCGGCGCACTATGGCGCCTACGCCATTGCCGGGTATGCGCGGCGCGCCAGCTTCTGGTTCGACGAACTCCAGTCCGATCAACCCTTTTCGATCAATCTCTATACCCATGGCACGACCTACGAGGGTGAGGATAACGTGGTGGCCTACGTGGCCTTCCGCGATGCCCTGCCGCCGGCGCCCACCGCGGCGGCAGGCACCCGTTTCAGCTATACGCTGACCGCGACACTGGCCCCGCCGCCGGTGGGGGCGGAGGTGGCGCCGGTCCCCGCGGCTGAAACGCCGCCGCGGCCTGCTGCGACCCTGATGTCCGCCGACGCGCGGCGGGCGGATCTGGTGCTGGATTTCGGCTCCGCGGGCCTCTGGCAGTGGCTCAACGACACCCAATGGAGCCAATTGTCCGAGACTGCGTCGGACGGCCTGGTGCTCGGCGACCTTGATGGTGACACGGTTGCGGATTTGGTCGTCAACCGCGGTCCAGCGGGGTTGCAGCGCTGGCTGAACCAGGGTGCCGGGGACGCATTCGAACCACGCCCGGCCCGCCAACTGCTGAGTGGCGATCTTGACGGCGATGGACGCGCCGAGGTGCTTGCCGACTTCGGCGCGGGTGGTCTTGCGGTGCGCAAGCATAATACCGGCTGGGACGTCATCCCGGCGCCGCCGGGCGGCGTGCCCCCGACCAACCTGGCGCTCGGCGACCTCGACGGCGATCAGCAGGCGGACCTGGTGGCCGATTTGGGTCCGGCGGGTCTCTGGGCCCTGCTGCATCAATTGAACGGAACCGTGTGGGTCAAACTGCACTCGGCCGCGACCCGGGGCCTGCTCATTGCCGATATCGACGGTGATGGTCTGGGCAATCTGGTGGCGAATCGCGGCGCCGATGGCGTCTGGATTTCCCGCGATCAGCGATGGGAACGCCTGCACCCCGGCTCCCCCAAGCACATGGCGGCCGGCGATCTGGACGGCAATGGACGGCTCGACCTCGCCTTCGATCTGGGCGGCGACGGCCTCTGGTTGTGGATGAATGACAGCGTCTGGAGCCGGGTCGACACGATGAGCGCGGATCTGATGCTGACGGTTGACCTGGACGGCAATGGCGCCGACGACTTGCTGCTGAGTCAGGGAGCGGCTGGAACCAATGTCTGGATGAACAACCAGACGTGGCGGCACCTTCACGACCGTCCGGTCCGGCATGCGGTCGCGGGCCATCGCGATGGGCAATGACGCCTGCCGGGTTTCCAGTTGGATTTGTCCGCGCTCTGGGCGGAGGGGTTCTAAGGCGATTTCAGTCGATCGCCTGAGCGGCCAGGTCGCGTTCCGCCGCGCGGCTGTCACCATTGACCGTCAGGTCGGGAATTCACGTCACATGCATCGCATCGGTCCAGCCCTCTCCTTGGCGCCGCTCGTGCTGGCGCTGGTCTGCACTCCCGCCCTGGGCGAGGTGTTCAAATACCAGGATGCGGACGGCAACTGGCATTTCAGCGATCGTCCCCCGCCGGGGGCGCGGATGCCGCAGCCGTCGACTGCGGCGGCCGATCAACCCACGGCGACCCGCGATCTGGCGGAACGGTTGGCCGCCCGCTTTGGCGGCGGTACCCCGGTGCAGCAGGCGACGCTGGCGACCGTTGCGATCAAGGCGCAGTCCGGTGAGGGTGCCGGCTTTTTCATTCGCGATGACGGTTTCATCCTGACGAACCGTCATGTGGTGCGCCCGACAATGGAGCTGGGGGATGAGGAGCAACGGTTGTTCAACGAGATGGAGCGGCGCCTGCGAACAATGGAAACGGAACTCGCGGCGCGCCGTAAGCGTGCGGACGGTGCCGCGGCCCAGCTTGCCGAACTCAAGCGGCAGGGTCAAGGCGGCAGCGCTCAGTCGCAGGCGCTTGCACGTGAAGTCGAGTACTTCAAATCGGCAGCCGTCGACCTGGCGGCCGAGGTGGATGAAGGGCAGCGTATGCTGAGCAAGGCCAAGCTGGACAGAAGCGTGAAGAACAGCAGTGCGATGGTACAAAACACCTTCATCATCGTCCTGAAGGACGGAGAGCAACTCACGGCCCGCTTGATCGGCGTCAGTGAGCCCCACGATCTGGCGCTCCTGAAGCTCGATGGCTATCGCACGCCGGCACTGCCTGTCGCCGTTCAGCGATTCCCGGGGCAGGGGGATGCCGTCTACGCCATCGGCAATCCCCTGGGGGTCTCCGACAGCGTGACCTCCGGCCGCGTGACGCGACTGGGAACCGAACAGATCCTGACCGATGTCCAGTTGCTGCCAGGCAACAGCGGCGGACCCCTGGTCAATGAGGCGGGAGAGGTCATCGCCGTCAACTTCGCCAAGCTCACCCAGGGCGGCGATGCCAACTACCAGGGGTTCGGGATGGCAATCCCGATTGCGATTGCCCGCGCTGCCTTTCCGGAATTGCGCTGAGCGGGGGTCTTCGAGTGATACCCCGCGCGGGTGTACATCTTCGTATTTGATATCCAGCCGTCTTGGTAGAGGTAGGGGCGGGTTTGAAACCCGCCCCTACGTCCGGTTATCGCCTTGGACTCCGCCTGAGGGGTGGCCGGAACGAGATCAAGGCCCCACGTCCGATCTGTGGCGGGGGCTCAGGGCAACCGGAGTCCCTACGCTGGAAGCCATTTTTCATTCATTGGAATGCGACAATGCGAGACCTGATCCCATTCTCCCATGACCCCATCCTCCCATGGGCCATAGCTTCTTGATACCCTGTTCCAAGAGAAATTCTAATCGGGGGAATCGACATGAGCACCCGCGCACAACCGGGCCTTGATCGTAATCCCGGCCAGCGGCGTGCGTCGTCAGGGCTTCCAGCCCTGACGGGGTCAGGCCAGGATGGCCTGACTACGCACCCGGCGAGCCCAAGTGGCCGGAATCTTGGGCGGTGGGGTCAGTTCTCGCAATGTAGCATGCAATAAGCCGAGAACTGACCCCCATGTCCCTGCACGCGCCTAACCAAGCCGCTTTTCTAGAAGATCCTGGTTAATTTTCGCAAGGATTGCCTGTGCCCATGGATTGATAGCCCCGTAGGTCTTGACCAGTTTTCCATCCACGGTGCGGAAGATAAGCTGGGCACTCGTGTTTTCGATCGAGTTGTCATAAACGTAGGCACGATCTGCCACGCTTGCGGCGGTTCGGCAGTTGGCTAACGAGCGTGCGTACCGGTCGATGATCTTGCTGATCGGCACATCGTGACCGCCCTGCATGACCCGCAGGGCGACGCGCTTGGCATTGATCGAGGGGTCGTCCGTACCCACAAAAAACAGGCGGACGAAGAAACCACTGACTCGCGCACGGCGGATGAAGTCCAGTTTGTCCGGCATGGAAAGAACAGTTTCAAATGCGAGGCTGCGCCTCTGGGTCAGGCAGGCTTCTCGAATCTCGGCGGCACGGCGCGCGGCCTGAAGCACTGCGCTGGGGGCATTCCAGTCACCGAACTCGTCGCGCGCGATGAAGTCGGGATTGACGTACTCGCAACCGCCCATCCACTCATGGCGGAGCAGTTGCTCGGTAACGGATGTCTTGCCCGCCCCATTGGGGCCGGCGACCACGATCAGCCTTGGCTTCTCAGACTCGCTCATGGGTTGCAGGAATCGGCGTTGCAGCATCGAGTGCGGCTTGCAGGCGTGTCATCAGCTCGCGACGCGCCAAGTCGCCCCGGCGGCGCGCCCCTTCGGCAACGCATTCCATCAGTGCGGCCAGTTGCTCGTCAGTCGGCTCATGCTCAATGTCGTTGAGGTCGAAGTGTGCGGGGTCCATCGTCGGGTCCAGGTTGAGTCGGGTCGCCAGGGAGAGGTTGGCCAAGTGTAACCCCATGCGTCGGGTGCTGGGACACCCGGTACGCAAGTTGGTAAGCGGACGACGCTCCTCGCCAAAGAAAAAGCCCCGCCGAAGCGAGGCTTTTTTGGCTCGCGGGAGCAGCCGGTTCGATCAGTAGTCCATATCCCCCATCCCCCCCATGCCACCCATCCCGCCGCCGCCGCCCATGGCGGGCTTCTCGTCCTTGGGCAGTTCGGCGATCATCGCCTCGGTGGTGATCATCAGGCCGGCGATGGAGGCGGCGTTCTGCAGGGCATAGCGGGTGACCTTGGTGGGGTCCAGGATGCCCATGGCGACCATGTCGCCGTATTCGCCGTTGGCGGCGTTGTAGCCGAAGTTACCGGTGCCGCCGGCCACCTTGTTGAGAACCACGGAGGGCTCTTCACCGGCGTTGGCGACGATCTGGCGCAACGGTTCTTCCATGGCCCGGCGGGCGATGGTGATGCCGACGTCCTGATCCTTGTTGGTGCCTTTGAGGTTGCTGAGTTTGCCCAGGGCCCGCACCAATGCAACACCGCCGCCGGGGACCACGCCTTCTTCGACCGCCGCGCGGGTGGCGTGCAGGGCGTCCTCGACGCGCGCCTTCTTTTCCTTCATTTCCATCTCGGTGGAGGCGCCGACTTTGATCAGGGCGACACCGCCGGCCAGCTTGGCCAGGCGCTCCTGGAGCTTCTCTTTGTCGTAGTCGGAGGTGGTTTCCTCGACCTGGGCGCGGATCTGCTCGCAACGGCCCTTGATGTCGTTCTCGGAGCCGGCGCCGTCGATGATGGTGGTCTCTTCCTTGCTGACCTGGACTTTCTTCGCGGTGCCCAGTTCGGCGAGGGTCGCCTTCTCCAGCGACAGGCCGACCTCTTCGGCGATGACGGTGGCGCCGGTGAGGATGGCGATGTCCTGCAGCATGGCCTTGCGGCGGTCACCGAAGCCGGGAGCCTTGACCGCGCAGACCTTGATGATGCCGCGCAGGCTGTTGACCACCAGGGTGGCCAGCGCCTCGCCCTCGACGTCTTCGGCCACGATCAGCAGCGGTTTGCCGGACTTGGCGACGGCCTCAAGTACGGGGAGCAGATCGCGGATGTTGGAGATCTTCTTGTCGTGCAGCAGGATGTAGGGGTCTTCCAGCTCGGCTTTCTGGGTCTCCTGCTTGTTGATGAAATAGGGCGAGAGGTAGCCGCGGTCGAACTGCATGCCCTCGACGACATCGAGTTCGTTGTGCAGTGACTTGCCTTCCTCGACGGTGATGACGCCCTCCTTGCCGACCTTCTCCATCGCCTGAGCGATGATCTCGCCGATGGACTCATCTGAGTTGGCGGAGATGGTGCCGACCTGGGCGATCTCCTTGTTGTCGGAGCAGGGCCGCGAGATGACCTTGAGTTCGGCCACGGCGGCTTCGACCGCCTGATCGATGCCGCGCTTGAGATCCATGGGGTTCATGCCGGCGGCAACCGCCTTGAGACCCTCGCGGACCATCGCCTGGGCGAGCACGGTGGCAGTGGTGGTGCCGTCACCGGCCACATCGGAGGTCTTGGAGGCGACCTGCTTGACCATCTGTGCGCCCATGTTCTCGAACTTGTCCTTCAGTTCGATCTCTTTGGCCACGGACACGCCGTCCTTGGTCACGGTCGGGGCACCGAAGGATTTCTCCAGCACCACGTTGCGGCCCTTGGGGCCCAGTGTCACCTTGACCGCGTTGGCCAGGATGTTGACGCCGTGCAGAATCTTGGCACGGGCTTCGTCACTGAAATGAATTTCCTTTGCGCTCATTAAGGTATCTCCTGAATTTGGAATCGGCCCGAGTGGAATCGGCCTGAGTTGAAGCGGATGGATGGGGCGGGCGGCGGGATGCCTTACTCGATGACACCCATGATGTCGTCTTCGCGCATGACCAGCACTTCCTCGCCCCCGACCTTGACCTCGGTGCCCGAATACTTGCCGAACAGGACCCGGTCCCCGACCTTTAGGTCCAGCGGACGTAGATCCCCATTGTCCAGCCGCTTACCTTTGCCGACGGCAAGCACTTCGCCCTGAATCGGCTTCTCGGTGGCGGTGTCGGGGATCACGATCCCGCCGGGGGTGGTGCGCTCCTCCGGCCGGCGGCGGACGACGACACGGTCATTCAATGGTCTGATATTCATAGGGTTATACTCAAAAAGTGGTGTGCGGCCCGAATTTTTTGCCGCGAGCGACGATACTGTTAGCACTCGTCTTCAGCGAGTGCTAGTAATTTAAGGGAGATTTCGCGGGCGTCAAGTCCTATCTCAGAACTGCACCCCAACGCCGCCCCCGATCCCGCCGCCGTACCAGCCGCCGCTGCCGCCGCCGATGCCGATGGACACCCAGGGTCGCGGGGTCCCGGACCTGTCGCCGTCGCGGATTGCTTCCGGCCAGAGTGTGACCTTGGCGTTGGCGAGCATGGGGAACCGATAGGGGGCCGCGCCGACCGTGCCGTCGCGGATGTCGGTGATCATGCCGGTGGCGGTGACCAGGCGCTCGGGTCGGTAATCCGCGGGCTCCAGAAAGCCGGGGGCGACGACGATGAAGCGGCCGATGGGTTGCTGTCCGACCCGCGGGACACCGCAGCGGTCCAACGGATACCCGATGATCTCGAGTTCAGTGCTGTCTCTCAGATTGCGGGTCGCGGCCAGGGCGCCGCCCCAGCGTAGGCGTTCGCCGGTGTGGCCTTGGGTCGCGCCGACCTGGGCCGGGGTCAAACCGGGGTTACCGGCCGATTCGACGCAGTCTGTTGTCGCGCAGCCGGTCAGGATCACCGCGCCGATCAGGGTGCAGGCGGCAGCGCCGGTTGCATGAGCAGTGTGCGATTTCATGAACGCTCCATACCGCTGTGGAATCAGGAAATGTCGATCTCCTGATTGGCGACATCCTGCACCAGGCGCGACAGGTTACGCAGGGTCGATTGGCCGGTGCCGCGATTGGCGAGATAGATCGACGCATCGGCGATGACCATGGCCGCTGGCTGGGCGCCCGGCACTCTGGCCCCCGAAGAGGAGGCGACCCCGGTGAACTCGATGCCGTGCATGGTCAGGCGAATGCACAGCAAGAGGTTGTGGTTGCCCTCGAAAACATTGTCGCTCCACTGGCAGCGCGCAAACAGGTCATAGGCAAGCCGCCACTGGTCGACCGACTGCGCCGCCGCCAGCAGATCCTCGAGCATCGCGGCCGACAGCGTGACGCGCACCATTTGATTGCCGCGCAATTGCAGGGTACCCAGCGTGTCGGCGGGGAAGGCGATGCGCCGATTACTTAGCCCGGCTTGCAGTTTTTCGGCCCATTCCCGGTTGCCGAACAATTCATCGACCATGACGGTCGGCGCGGGCGGGCCGTAGAGGCTCAGGACGCCCGCGATCTCATTGTTGTCGAGACGATAGATATCGTCCTCGTCGACAACATCGGCGTTGGCGGCCAGCGCGGGCTGCCGCTCGGCATCGAGCCGCCGGCGCGGATTCACCAGGACGATGGCCGTGCCCGGACGGGACTTGATCGCGGCGCGACGGATATCGCACAACAGGCCGAGCACCGTCGCTGGGGGCAGCGGGTCGGCACCCAGTGCAATGGACAGCCGCTCGTAGCCCCGGCGCTCCAAAGGGCTCAATCCGGTACCCGCCGCGGCCTCGGCAATCGCGTCGTCTAGCGCGGGCCGAATGATCCCGTACCGGGTCTCCCGATCGCGCCCCGCCAACTGTTCGGCGGCCTTGCGTGCGGCCTCGGTGAACACCGATGGCCGATGTTCGTGATGCTCCCAGAGATCGAAGATATCGCCCAGCGGTTGAACGGCATCGCCGTTGGAGCTTGCCGCGACGCGAGTGAGCAGGTCGCGCACCGGCACCAGACTGTCCGGGAGCAGGGCTTCGAACGCGTTGCCGCCCAGACGCACGCAATCGGCATCGACGATCGAGAGCAGCGTGCCTTGGTCCGCCAGGGTATAGCCGCAGAGATGGCATGACTGGACCCTGACCTCGGCGCAATGCTCGAACGTCAGTGCGCCCATCAATTTCTTTTGGCCCGCGGTAAAGGCGGTCTCGATCGAAACCTCCCGCCAGCTCACCGAGGCCAGGTCGGAGAAGCGCAGGGGCCCGAGCAGGGTCAAGCGACTGCCCGGACCGCAGCCCAGGATCTGAATGTGGCGGTCGCGCAGGCCAGACTGATCGGCGATCTCCATGCCATGGGTCTCGTGATCGCCGTGGAGCAGACAGATGCAGAGGTCGCGCTCCTCCTTCTCGAAATAGAGGTCTTTGAGTGCCAGGTCCAACGTCTCATAGTCGCCCCCCGCGCCGACACAGACGCAGCAGCCGCGGTGCTGGGTCTGTGTCTTGCACAGGATGTCGATGGCGTCCTGGACCGTCTTGGCGTCGGCCAGATTGGTACAGAGGGCGGGGTCGTACGCGATCCGGCTGGCGAGACCGAGGCTCGCGCCGAAGTGCAGGATCTGCCCCGGCACCGGCTTATCCGCCGCATCCAGCAGGACCGCCGTCGCCTGCTGGGCCCCGCTGGCCCCCAGGATCCAGGTGCACTCGGCCAGGCCGTCAGCCCCGGTCGTAGCCGTTGCAGTCGTCACCGGTGCGGAGCCCGACAGGGTCCCGCCGCCCTGGGTGATCGCAAAGCGCACCCGTTCCCCGGCCACCGGCGCCTGACCGTTGATCACCCGCACGCTCAGGCTCGCGGGCAAGGCGGCGCCCGGTGCCGCCTCCTGACCGTCGCCGCCTTCATAGAGCAAGGTCGAAAGCCCAGTGAGCGGGGGGAAGAACCTGCGGCAGTCTTGGGTCAGATCAAACTTCAGACCAGCCTTGTCCAATACGGCCGCCTCCAGAATGGCGAGCCGACAATAACGGTGCACCACGCCGGCCGGCGGCTGGGGGATAGGCTCGCCGGAGGCGTCGCGCGGCCATTCGACATCCGCGGTCGCTGTGCGCGCCGGGATCAGCCAATAGTCGCCGACCCGGTAGCGGCCCTCATCGAGTTGGATCTGAACGCCGTCCTCCAGCTCGATCCATTGGTCGCTGACCGGGTTATCCAATACGCCGTCCCACCGGCGTACCTTCGGGTTATTGGGCGGGCCGCCGGTGCTGCGGGTGTCGGGGAAGTCGTCCTTATTCACGCTGGCCGCGAGGTCGGTGCTATCCAGGGTCAGTACCTGGCCCTCGGCAGAGGCGAGCCGCACCAGGATGCCGGCCTGCCCGTGCAGGTCGCGCCGATCGTCGCTGACTTCCACGTAGTGGCCGGGCGCGAAGCCCAAGACCTGGTCGCGACCGATGCCGGCGACGATCAGCTCCAGCTTTGCGCTGGCCTTCTGATCGAGCCAGCGGGTGAGGATCGAGCCGTTGTCCCGGCTCCATTTCAACCGCACGACCTTGCCGTTCGTGTCGACCTCGTGGACCTCCACCCGGTAGAGCTGGTTCTCCAATCGGCGATAGCCGCCCCCGGGCGGCACCACGCAGGGTTGCGGGGTTGCCGTGACCGGGTTTGCGCACGCGTTGAGCGTGCCGTCGTTGCGGTGATCGACCAGCGCCTTCCATTCCGGCGGCTCGTCGGTGCAGGCCTGCGGCCCTTTCAATGGCCCAAGCAGCTTGACCTGCCAGACGGTCTGGGTACGGGTGGCGGTGTCCGGGCCGCCCAAGGCGACCTCGCGGATGGCCGGGTCTTCCAATACGGTCAGGTGTCGTTCCCAGACGTCGAGATAGGCGAGATAGGTCCCGCCGGAACCCTTGGCGTTGTAGGGCGAGATCAACTCCTGCACGTCGTCCACCGGCAGGTCCGGTTGCTGGTCCAGCGGCACCTTGCGCTCGTTCTCGCAGAGGATGCCGCCGACATAGTAGCGACCCTTGCCGATGATCGGGATCCGGCTGCCGGTCAATGAAAATCCGGCCGCATTCAGCGGCCCGCCGCAGCCGCCGATGGTATCGGCCGACGCGGTTGCGTTACGGTGGGCGGCAATCTCGATCTGCTCGTTCCAATCGGCATCCAATTGCACCCGGCCCTGCTGCATGCGCACACTGCTATAGTGCTGCTCGGGCCGGAAGGTGGATCGCGTGAAGTCGCCTTTCATGAGGTGCTCCTTAGGTGGCGAAGAAGATACCGGCTTCCAACCCGAAACGTAGATACTCATCCAGGCTGGATTGCAGATCGGCGATACGCTGGGGTTGCTTGAGAAATCCGAAGGCCCCGAGCTCCGCGCCGTCCTCGGCCCCGGTGCGGATCTCCACCGGGCACGTCAGGCTCAATTGGCCATAGCCGGGGTCGCCGTAGCGGGTCGAGGTGAATGCGGGGACAAGTCGGCCGACGACCTGGCTGGTGATGGTCTGCACCTGCACCTGCACCTGCACCTGCGCCGGGGTCGGTGGCGGGCGGCGCGACACCTGGGCCTGGTGCACGGCCGCGGCAATCGCCAGGTCCGGCTCGCAATGGAAACGCCGGGGGGTGTGCGAGCCGGGCGGCACATAGCAGAAGCGTAGGCAGCCGGCCTGCCGACGCAGAGTCCACACCGGGTCGGTAAAGATCGATTCGGCGGCGAGCGTGAACTCCTTGACGTGCACCGGCCCCAGCACCGTGACCCGCTCCAGGGTCGTGGCCGGACCCGGTTGCGCGCCGCTGCGATCACCACCGATGGCGGGCAGATAGAGCGGACCGGCCAGGCGTAGCTCGGTCAGGGTCGACGGATCGTCGGGCGCGATGTCGAGGCCCGGCACGACCTCGGGCAGGCCGGGGATCGCCACCAGTTGGTGCGCGTCGTGCAGGCTGCCCACCAGCGTCTGGGCCAAGGCCGGCGCGGTGCCGGCCCCCCGGATGGCGCTATGCAGCCGGTCGCGCGCCTTGGCCAGGGTGTCGGGCTGCGCCCCGAGCGTGCGGTCGATGGGCTTCCCGTCGCTCACCACGCTCAAGGTCGGGGTCGTCGCGCTCAGGGTCAGGGGGGACTTGAGCGGACCGCTGCGCAAGCCCAGACGTTGCTCGCCCGGACCCTGGGTCAACCCCAGGCGCTTGGCCGTATCGTCGTGCGGTGCCTCGGCGATCGTCACCGGCGCGGCGATCTGCGGTACCACCACCAGTCGCTTGGCGACGACCATGACCCGAACCGGCGCCCGCAGGGCGTCGGTGAGAGCATTCTGCAGGGCAGTGCGCGCCTCCGACAGCTTGGTCGGCCTGGGCACCAGCTCGACGAGATGGGGTCCATCGTCGCCGATCGTCACCTGGATGCGGGGCGCGGCCGGCAAGTCAGCAGGGAATTGGCCGAGCGCGGCCGATACCAGCACCGGCACCAGTTCCGCGGGGCGCTCAACGGGGGGCGCTTGAATGATGCAGTCCCGGGCCTCGAGCCCCACCATGTCCGACCCCAGCCGGAGCGGACCGGCGATGCTGCGTACCAGACGCAGCGTCAGCGAGCGGTTGTCCGCAGCGACCCGGATGCTGGCCTCGAGCGGTTCGCTGGGGCTGCCGTCGGCGTTCAGCCCGATCCCGGGCACCAGAGTGCAATGCACCACATCCAACTGGCGGGGACCCAGGTCCGCGACCGTGATTGCCCCGGCGATCAGCAATCCGTCGAGGGCCAGACGCCCGGTGCCGTTGCCCTTGATTTCCAGCTTGCCGATCAGGGTCGGGCGCTGGCTGTTCGCCGCCTGGATCGCCAGATCGGCGTCCGCCAGCGTTACCTGCAGGTCGCCCGCATAGGTGCGGCTATCCTCGATCTGTATCACCGCCGCGGGCCGGCCCTCGGTCTGCCACTGTGCGATGGCCGCCGCGACGGTCGCAAACCCGTCGGCCGGGACCCGATAGAGTCGGCCCAAGCCGGCGGGTGCGGCAATCCGATCCTCATAGGCCGAGGGTACCGGGGCGCCCGCGCCGCGCACCAGCCGCCGGTCATAGGGGCCGCCGCCCAGGTCGCCGCTGAATCCGTAGGTATAGCCGATGGTGAGATCCTGCGGAATCACGCCCTGTGGAAAGGCGAGCCGCCCGCGTACCGGATCCACCGCGACCTGAATGGGCTGCGGCGCGGTCGCCGCGCTATCCAAGCCGCTGCGCGAGCGGTACGCGATGGTGGTGGGCGGGCGTCGCCACTCGCTCAGGTCGCAGACCAGGATCTCCCGCGGCGGTATCGGCACCGGTTGGCCCCCGTCCGTGCTGACCAAGACCTGCAAGACCGGCTCGGGCCCCAAGTAGCCGCTCGGCCGTAGGGCCGTGCCGTCGACCGCCGCCTGGCGCAGCGCCTCCAGGTCGTCATAGAGCGCGCGGCGGCGCACCGGGCCGGGGACGTTGAGCGCCTCGGCGAGATGCGCGATGCTCGTTTCGGTCTGCGGCCGGTTGAACAGCGGCGCGTCGTTGCCCAGTGGGCTGAAGGTGTAGCATCCGTCCGCCGGGTCGGCGACCGGACGCGGCGTCGCGCCGGTCAGATAATAGGCCTGGAGCCGCCACAGGAAGATGCCGATATTGGGGATATTGTGTCGGCCGCGACCGCTCGCGATGCGGCGCACGTCCACGGTGTGCGCGATGGTATCGAATGGCGTATCGAGCCACTCCAGCGTGGCGCCGCGGCGCAGGTCGGGGGTCCGCAGATTGTTGGGTCGCAGGTGATTGAGGTATTGCGTCGTCCCCAGCAGTTCAAAGAATTCGACCACGCGCGCGCCCCATAGCGTGGTGTCGCGCGCAAGCTGTTCGAGCATCGTCGGTGTGCCCTTGCGCCGACGATACCCGATGGTATTGGCGACCAACGCCCGGCGGGTAATGCCGGTGGCCTCCAGGGCATGGAGTCCGCGCACCCCGAGCAGGTCGCCGATATAGGGGATCGCCCATTCGTCCGCGGTCTCGACAAAACTATTGGCATAGAGCCGGGTGATGTCGTCCTCGACGATTGCGATCTCGCGGGCGATGATCCCCAGCAGTGCGCGCAGCGGATAGTCCTGCTCGGCATCGCGCAGGCGGTAGATCGCCGGCAATAGCTCGTAGAGCTGTTGCGCACTCAACGTAGACCGAGCGGTCGTCACAGCTTGACCTCCGCGATAGCGATGCCGTGCGGATGCAGCAGCAGCAGTTGGGCCGGCATGAACGGGCTGCCCGCATCCCGGGCGGTCGCGGGGACCGCGCGGCGCGCGCGCGCGGCGGGCAAGGACGCTTCCAGCCCCGTCACTCCGTGCAGGTGGAGTTGCTTCAGGAACACCGCGGTCACGCCCTCCACCGCCTGAATGACCCCCAGCACCTCGCCCTGATAGACCGGCTGGCCGAAGTCGCGGCGCGCAAACGCATAGGTTTGCTGCAAGGCGGCGGTCGCCGCCGCCAGGACCTGCTCGGCGAGAAAGTCCGGGGCGATCACCACCTGGGCAGTTAACGAGAAAAAGATCGGCGCGTAGGAGACGATCGCCAATGGCTGCACGGTATCGCGCACGGCGTCCATGGCCAGCCGCAGGTTGTCGATCAGGTCCGATTGCGGGGGGATGGTGTAATCGATGCCGTTGCTGGCCGCGCCTGCCACGGTCAGATGAACGACCCGCTGCTCGCCGTCCCACAGCCAAGTCGCCTGGGCCTTGCCGATCCCCGCGAAGGCGCGGGCGAAGTCCTCGAAATCGCGCAGCGAGACGATGCGCCCGAGTGTCAGCACGGTCAGCGGCGCGACCTGGCGCGCCTGGTCGCGGGATTCGGGGTCGGCCGCCCCGGTGGGGGCCAATGGATTGGTCACCTTTTGTACGCCCAGCGGCCGCGTCATCAGGAGCGACAGTTGGCCGGCCTTGACCATGGCCGCGGTGCCGATACCGATGCGGTAACTTGCCGTCACGTTCTCATCGCCCGCCGGCAGGCGCGCGCCGGTCGCGCCGTCGCCGAAGGTCAATGCGACATTGCCCTGGTCGTCCCGCCGGGCAACATAGGCGCGCGCCTGCGCGCCCAGTCCGAAAAAGGTCGGCGCCTCCTGCCACAAGACATCATTGACCCGCACCTCAAGGGTGCTCGCCGCCCCGCCGACGGTCGGTGCAGAGACATAGGTCAGTGGCTGCTGCTTGAGCCCGAAGCGCTGGAAGCCGCGCGCCGCGTCGCCGCTGCCCAAGACCTCGCGACGGGTCTCGCCATGGGTGGCGCGCGCCACATTGCCATAGATGATCAGGGTCGCCCGGTCATAGCGATAGCGCAATGCAGCGGCAAGCACGATCTCGGTCGGGTCGCTGCCCGCGGTCACCGACTTGATCGTGACGACCTCGCTGACCGGCGGATCCTGAGGGTCGGATGGAATAGATTCAAAGGTTGCGGCGGCGAGCGCCGCGGAGTCGAACGTCACGCGTCCGGTGAAACCGTTCTTGTCGGTGAGCAGCCAGCGCTGCTTGCCATTCGCCAGGGGCGTCGGCGTCTCCTCCAGCAGCGGTCGCTCCGCGACCTGCAACTCGACGCTGTCCGCGCCGTCCGCGGACCAGATCGTCACCTCAATCAAGACTGCCACGCGTATCCGCTTGCCGCTGACGATCAGGGTCAGCCCGGCCGGCAGGTCCGGCAGCAGCCGGTCGAGCACGATGGTCTCGCCATCGACCGGCTCGGGAATCGGCACCTGCGCCAGCGGTAGTTCCTCGCTCTGGGCGAAAATCGCCGCCTCGCGCACCCGCGTGTTGAATCGCTCGTACAGATTCTCCCCGGACAAGGTCAGCCGGGTGGTCTTGGCGCTTAGGGTGAAATCGGCGTGCGCGCCTTCGCGCGCCGCGGTGACCCGGTAGACCTCGCTGTAATCCGGGGTCGTGATCACCGCCCAGCCGTCGTGGACGATGCGTGGGTAGATCGCATCGAGATGGACATCGGCCTCGTTGCTCGGATAGAGCGCGCTGGCCGGAATGACCTCGAGCGGCAGACCCTCGGCCCCCCATTTGAGTTGGAGCCCGGCCAGATCGTTGCTTTCAGCGTATTCCAACTTGATGGGTACCCGCTTGCCGGCTTCGAGGGCAATGACGCCCTGGTCGGTGGTCGACCTCTGGTTGGTCGGACGATTGATCAGCACCGTCCCTCCGACCTGGAGCCGAACCCCGCCGGCGGCGACTGTATGGAAGGTATGCGGGCCGCTCAGCTTCGGCTTGATCCACCCGGTCCAACGGACCGCGAACGGCTGCCCGTCAATACCGGGCGCCGGGGACTTTCTGATCCAGTTGAAGTCGATGATCGGGTCGACCCTGGTCAACTTGGACTGGGTGAAATCGGGGTTGGCATAATACTGGCCGGACAGCCCGGTACCGGCCGCAATATGATCCAGGCTCAGCCCTGGCCAATCGTGATAGAGCGCGATCGTCGCTGACTTGGGGTCGGCCAAACCGAGAAATCCGGCCTTGATCTCGTTGGGCATGGCCCGCCAATCCGGAGCGTTATAGCCGAAGAAGCTTGCCCGCTGACGCAGTGCATAGGCGGTCGGATTGCGCTGTGCGGGATTTCCCCGGGGTACGTTGGACCCGAGCGGGCGGTCGAGCCTCACTTTGGTATAGGGCGGGCCCTCGTCCGAAGTGATGGCGGCGACGGCCTGGACGCGGCGGCAATCCCAATGCTCGTCGCCGGGATTGCCCTTGCGCTCGTCGCCCAGGATCAGCAATGCATCGCCGGGCTTGAGATTGGTCGCCGCACCCTGGAGATAGACGGTGCGCTCTCCGTGTTCGAGTGTGACCGGGCGGCGAGTCTGCACCCGCAGCCGGTTCCAGTCGCGCCGCGCCCGGAGGGGCTCCACCGTCTCGAAGGTCTGGGGCCGCTCGTCCTGGCCCGGCAGGCTCTGCACCCGGGTGCCCACCGGGACGCTGGCCGTGTCGGGCGCGCTGGGTGCGGTCTCCATCTCGAAGGCGAGATAGGTGCCGGCGGCCACGCCGGGCCGCAGCTCGTAGCCGATGGCGCGCACCAGTTCCAAGACCGACATCCGCTCCGTGGCCGTGCGCAGATAGGCCTCGTTGGCGATCCGCTCCTGGTAGAAGGTCAGCACGTCGAGCATGACCGCTGCGGCGTCCAGCAGGGCGATGGCGGGGTCGTCGTCCACGCGCGCGGTCAGTGCCGGGATCCCGCCAGGCCCGGCCAGGCCCGCCAGCATGGAGGCCTTGAAGCTGCCGTGGGTGCCGACGCGGCAGGTCAGGGCCGCCAGACCCGGCGGGTTGGTCGGGTCCTGCGGGGTCGCCCGCGTCAGGCCTTCGCAGCAGCCGCAGGTGTTCAATCCTTGCTCTTGAGCCATCGCTTGCACCTCTTATGCCGGGAAGGTCATGGGTTCGCGACCGCGCGCGTCATGCGCGTGCGGCCGGCGGCAGCCTCGACAGCGTCCGCCGAATCGAGGCTCGAGGCCTGACGGGGGGCTCACAGGCCGCCCTCCACGAGGAATGCGAGCTGGCCGTTCTCGGGGAAATTCGCATCGTTGTCCAGGCGAATGACCTCATAGGGGCCGACCCGCAGCATGCCATCCTCGAGTTCGTCCTGTGCGAGCTTCCCCCAGCGCTGGAGCCGCTGTACCTGCACCGCTTGGACCCCGTCCACCGCGAGTGCCGCCTGATAGACCCGGCTCGCATACAGCGGTTGGCCGAAGGTGAAGTTGTCGGGGTGGAAAAAGCCTCGCTGCCCATCCGCCGCCAAGCGGTTGGAGAATGCGCCCAGCAGCGCCTGCTTGACATCGCTGCGGAAATGGTCGGGCTTGACGCAGACGTGCAGCACCAGATCCAGCGGCACCGGGAGCGGACCATTGATCTCCAGGTCGTAGCCGGCCAGCCGATAGCCGTTGAGATACCCCCGCAGATCGGCCGCGAAGGGTGCGTCCACCGGCAGTCCGCCCAGGCGATCCACGGTCGCGAAGGCGGTATACCAACTGCCGGTCCAGCGCAATTGGGCGGCGGCGCGCTGTACATCGGCCCGGCGCTGGGTGACCTCCACATAATCAGCCGGGGTGACCGCGCGCTCCTGCACCCGGAAGGCCTGCGGGGCGTATTGGCGAACCTGCTCCATGGTCTCCGGATCGACCCCGCCAACCGCCGGCAAGGGGTTCCAGACCTGCGTGAGCCCGGTCAGAGCGATCGGATTTCCTTGTGCATCCAGCGGCTCCACTGCACGTGCGATGGCCCCGGCACCAACGTTGCCGGCGACCCCGTTGCCCACCCGATAGTCCGCCGTGAAGCGCGTACCCGCCGCCGGTCGCTGGCCCAAGGTGTTATCGCCGAAGCGCAGCCAGGTCGTCCCGTCGTGCTCGACCTCCGCCACCAGTTCGGTGGCGAAGCGGTCGCTGCCCAGCAGATCGCGCTGGGGTGTCCAGTGCGCACCGTCGGCGAATAGTCGAATGCACGGCGCAACGTCGCGCATCGCCCAGGTCAGCGCCGCGGCGGCCGGCGCGCCGGGCGCAAAGGTCACCAGCGCGTCCCGATTGGCGGGATCGCGCACCCGCCCCTGCTGGGTCAGCGGGCCGTGCCGCAGCCGGGGCCGATAGGTGCCGCCCTCCGGGACCGGAGCGAGCACCTCGTCTCCAGCCTCCAGGGCCGCGACGCGCAGCCCGTGGTCGGCCAGGGCGCAATTGGCGCGCGCCAGGCTCAGGTCCGTGATCCGCAGGCCCAGGTCGTTGATCCCGGAAAGACAGAGCGCAAAGGGCAATGCGTCCTCGCTCGACCAGGCGATCACCAACACCGGCAGTGGCTCCGACTTGGTGGGGTCGGTGCGCGGGAGCGGCGCGGCTAGGGGGTCGCTCGGGTGCGCCGTGAACAGGGCATCCTCGGTCGCCTGTGCGAACGTGAGTCGGACCGCGTGCCGGTGACGCGGGTCGGCGTCCTGCGTAAGGCCGGTGGTCGGGCTCCTGACCTCCTCGAAGACCAGCAGATCGCCCGCGCTCAAATGCAGCCCGGCCGACCCGCGCAGGGTCGCCCGGGTCGCGCCGGCGGGGAGACAGCAGTCGGAATCGCCCCAGGTGTGGAAGGGGATGGCACTGCGCGCCGACTCCAGGGTCAGCGGATGCAGGGTCTCGAAGACCTCCGGTTGCTCCTGTGCCAGCACGCGCGGCAAATCCCCGGCGGCGATCCAGGGCGTATCGAGCGCCCCGCGCGTCACGAGTTGAGTTCCTTGCGGGAGCGCCAGTGGGTCGTCGCCGGTATAGTCGAAGCAGACCCAGGCGCGCGCATTGCAGCCGTCGTGCATGAAATAGTCGAGCAGCCGGGCATGTCGACGCACCGAGCTGCGCGTCCGCGCGGTGCCCAGATAGGCTTCGCCGGCAACGGCATCCTGGTAATAGGAGAGCCGGTCGCCCACATAGGCCAGCAGTTCGACCAGCATCACCTCGACATCGGCCGGGTTGCGCTCCTGCCAGGCCGGCATGACCAGGCTCAGCCGGTCGAGCAGCAGGCGCCTGAAGCTGGCATAGTCCTTGGCCAGATAATTGATCTCGGGCGCGGGCAGTGGGGCGGTCGGGCAGGCGTCGCGCGGCCGGCAGTCGAGCTCGCCCGGGCAGTCCACCTTGAACGAGAACTCGACCTCGGACAATTGCCGATCGAAGCCGACCGGCGGCGCCGGATTGGCCGGCGAGGCAATGAGGCGCAGGGTATAGGGCGAGAAATCGCCGGGCCGGTTCAAGGTCACGGTGATCGTCTTGCCCGCGGCCTGGATGGCGATGACGCGCAGATCGCCGTCGATGACCAGACCCGCACCGGCCGGGCCGGACTCGGTGAGGGTCGCGCCGCGTACCCGCACCCCCCCGGCAATGACGGCGGTACCCGTGGCGGGCCAGTCTCCGGGACTGGCGATCTCATTGACGCAATGCACCTGCAGGGTACGCTGGTCGCCCGCTACCTCCAGATAGTCGATCCCGTTGAGGCCCGCCATTCCGATAATGGTCTTGCGCCGTTCCCGGTTCTTGCAGCGGTACTGTGTCGCCATCTGGCCGCTCCGTCTCTTTGGTTGTGCGGGGGTTAAACGGCGTTGCGGAATTGTGCCACCTGGCGCTGCTGCGTGCGCACGATGACATAGTGCACCATCACCTGCACCGTCTCGTCGCGGCTCTCGACCTGGACCGACTCCACCAGGATCAGCTCGCCCAGCCACTGCTGGAGCGCACCCTGGACCGCGAGTTGGGTAGCCGCGCCCAGTGCCTCGCTCGTGGGCTCGAAGACCAGCTTGCGCAACCCGCTGCCGAAGGTCGGACGGTTGACCCGCTCGCCGGGCGCGGTGAACAGCACCTGCTCGATCAGGTCGCGGATATGGTCGTCCTGCCCGGTCCCGGCGGTGCGTCCGCGGCCGTCGAAACGCAATGGATAATCGACTTGGGTGAGCGCCGCGGTTGCGTTCGCCATGGTCTATTGCCCCTTGACCCGCAGCTGGGTCATTGCGACAGTGAGTGGGGTGCCGTTGGGCACGCAGACGGCTTGGCTATCCTGCAACAACACCGGCTGGCCGCCGGCACGCACCCGCAGTGCGGCGGTGACCCAATTGGCCGTCACGCAGGGCATAGGCGCCGCACCGGCCACGAACGGACAGCCTGCCACCGTATAGGGCGCGGTTTGGGTGACGACCGGCTGCCCGGACACCCGCACCCGCGGGTTGGGCGCGGTCGCCTGCGCCTGGCCCGCATGGGCGCAGAAGACAGTGGCGCCGGCGCTCAAGAGATAACCGGGCATCAGATCACCTCCAATGCACCATCATTGACCGAGACTTGGGGGCCGGTCAGCTTCAGGGTCCCGCCCATGCCGTTATCGATCTCGATGCCGGTGGCGCTGAGCTTGAGCTTCTGGCCGTCCGCCGTCTCCAGCACGATGCCGCCGATCCCCGGCGTGTCGTCCAGCAGGATGCTGTTGCCGCCCTCGGTCTTGATCATCAGCTTCTTATAGGGCGGGGTCAGCAGCACCGGCGGCAGCTCCGCCATCGAGCCCCACCAGCAACCGCACCAGATGGGATAATCCGGGTCGCCGTGCTCAAACTCGATCCAGACCCCGGCGCCGACCGACGGCAATGCAATAAAGCCCATGCCATTGCCGCCGAAGGGTGCGCAGGGCAGCGCCCAGCCGCTCACCAACTCACCCAGCACATCGGCGACTGTGGCCTTGATGCGCCCCATCATGAGCGGGTCGTGAATATCGGTCACGATCCCGCGATACTTGCCGTAGAACGGCTGCCCGCCGGACCCGGACGCGTTTCCGCCGTTCATAGTTTTACCATCGGGAGCAAGGTGCCGGTGCCCTCGCGACTGAGTTTGAAGTCCTGGGTGTACTTGCCGATCTCGATCTCGTGGGTCACGCGGCGTACCTGATAGAGTCCGTCGTTCAGCAGCCCGGCGCCGCGTACCCCCACCAGCCCCCGCGCCCGCAGCACGCTGCCATAGCGCACCGTATCGAGCTGGCCGGTCGCGGTGACCGGGTCCGGGGTGCGGGTCTGCGCGGCCTGCGCGCTGGTGGCGGCAAGCCCGGGTCCCTGGTTGGACGTCTGGCGCATGATCGTGGTGCGCCGCGCTCTGACCGGCGAGGCCGCGAGCGGCGGGACCCGCAGCGACGGCGCGGGCGGGATCGGGATACTGATCTTGGTGATCGGGTCCAGAAAGCTGCCCTTGACCTCGACCGGGGCCAGGACATCGTTGGCAAAACTCAGCGAATTCACGTTGGTCGCCGATCCCAGGTCCACCGACAGCGCCGGCTGCGGCACACCCAAGCGGGGCTCCGGGCCGAAATAGGCGGTGGTGGCACCCAAGGCCAGCGGCTGCAGATAAAAGACATAGCCGTTGCGTTGGGCCATGCGCTTGATGAATGCGAGATCGGTCTCTTGCTGGCTGGGGACGCGAAAAAGCTCGATCGGGACCTCGGTGGTGGGGATGACCTGGGGCACGATCCCGTATTGCGCGTAGTTCATCAGGATCTCGGTGACGATCAGAAAATCCGGGCGGTTCTTGTAATCGACGTTCTTCTCTTCCAGGTCGAACAGTGCACCCAGGTCCCGCCCGGACACCGTGAGCGTCGAGCGGCCCGGCTCGTTGCTGGGCGTCACCTGGGTGTGGTGGATCACCCCGTCGATCAGCGGCTCCAGGCTCGCACCCAGCAGCACCCCGATCACCACCCGCCGGTCCGGGTCCAGTGCCCCGCTGGCGAGCAGGCTGAATTCGCCCTGCTGGTCCTTGCCGAGCGAAAAGGTCATCTGGAACCCGTCCTGACCGTCCGCATCATTGATGACCTGCACATGCTGCAAAGCGGTCATCGCCGCGGCCGGGGCGGGCAGCGGCACGTGCTTGCCGAGCAGCAGGACCAGGCGGGTACCGAGCAGACTGTCGAGCATGGCGGCCCGCTCAAAAACCCGGCAGCGCGATGCGCAGCGTCCGCCCCATCGCTTCCAACTCGGCCGGGTGCATGACGCCGTTGGCATCGCACAGCTTCCAGAATTGGGTGGGGTCGCCCAGATAGCGGGCCGCGATATTGTCCAGCCGCTCGCCCTGGGCCACCCGGTGCTCCACCAGGGTGGTCGTGCCTGAGCCGTCCGGGATGAAGCGGCGCCGCTTATAGACGAGCTGGCGCGGCCGGCCGTCCGCGTCCGGCACCGCGAGCGTTGCATCGGGGATAGTTGCATAACGGCTGGTTGGCTCGATCATCGCTAACCTCTAAAGACTGATGCTGATGCCGCCGGAGACGGTACCGGCAATGTTGCTGACGCCGGCGATGGTCGCCATCACCTCTTTAATGACCTGATGGGCCATGAACAGGGTGCCGCCCGGGGTCAGGAGACCCAGGTCGCGATAGGTCAGCACCCGCAGGCCCAGACTGACCTTGGCACGGATCGGATTGAGGCTCGGGTCATAGGCCTCCTCGGTGATGCTGAGCTCGGTCACCCGCACCGGCAGCACGCGCTTGATGCCCCAGATGAAGAGCGTCAATGGCGCCTCCGGCGGGATGATCTCCACCACCCCGAGATTGAGCAGCATCTCATTGGCGATCACCAGCGCGGACTTGGGATAGAGCAGCATCTCCAACGAGGCCAGGGTGGGATAGATGCCCATACTGGCGGCAATGCCGTCACCGCGCTCCAACTGGTCGGTGGCATCGACCTCCACGTCGACCTTGATGGTCTCCTCGGGCGGCCCCTTGAAGCGTAACGCCTCGCCCTGGTTACCGTTTGCGCTGGTCGTTTGCGCGGTGAGGGTGCGCGTCATCGTATCCGGGTTGTACTGGAAGACGATGACGCTCGCCAGCGGGTTGAATGGGTCCAACCCGATGATCGCGCCTTTTTGCGGGCGGGGCAAATTTAAGAGGTTGCTCATGATCGATATTTTTCGTTAGTGTCTATCGCCTAAATAGCGATGCGGCTCACGTATGGGTTTGCGGATACGCGTTCATCAAATTTCGATCTTTCATGGGCAAAAAACCACAGCCGGCCAGGCCGGATAAAGTCCTTACGCCGCGAATCGCCAATCCGGTTTGAACATCGCCAACGCGAAAATCCGATAGCAGCTACCGCGCGAGAAACCCAAAGCTGGCTAGCGACTCGTCTCGTTATGCGGTTTAGAAACTTAAGGCGGAGACGAATAATTTTTCTGCTGTGGCGTCAACGTCCCCTTGGTTACGAGGTCAATAGTTGTGGGCTGTGCAATCCCTGTGTATATCGTCAGCGTATGGGGCCCACTCGTGGCATCTAGTTGCTTTTTAACCGGATCCTTCAAAAACTGTCCTTGGCCTGCGTCCATAGGTATTCTAGCACCCGCATCGAGAGCAATAGCGTAGCTATTAGGCAATGGTTCCGAAGCTTCTGTTAGAACAAATTTGGCATTTAAAACAATCTCGACCATATCGCAAGGTTTGCCTACTGTGAATGCGATCGGCAGGTAATTTCTCAGAGTGTTAGAAATATCCCGCGGTCTTCCGCAGTTCGGACTCGTCTGCTGCTGAATCGCCTCGTCTTGCCCGCTCTCTTCCGATATCAGCGATTCAGATCTGTCTTCCCCGGAGTCCGTAGATGTGACGTCATTTGTCTCTCTCTGGAGCAGGGGTGTGCTTGTCGGCTCAATACGCGCAGGCGCCTTACCAATAGCACCGGTATCGACATTTGCCGCGTCAGTCGCGACCCGGCTCGCAATGGCGTCCGCCTCGCGCTCAAGTGGGTCTCGCGAGCTGCCGATGCCGAGCGCCTGCGGCACGGGTCCGTCCGTTACCCCCGCAGAGGCTTGCTGCACCACATGGGTCAATTCATGCGCGAGTATCCTTTTGCCGGCATTGGTCCCGGGCGCATATTGGTTTCCGCCGAAGACGACATCCCGCCCAACGGTATAGGCCAGGGCGTTGACCGAGCGCGCCGATGCGGCCGCTTTAACGTCGGTATGTACCCGCACCCGACTGAAGTCGTGCCCGAAACGCGGCTCCATGAAGGCGCGGGTCGCCGCATCGAGCGGCTGTCCCGGCGAGCGCAACACATCATGCACGATCGGTGGGGCGACTCCAGCCCCGGCTTGACTCATCGGTTTGCGCTGTAACAGCTTCTTGCGGCACCCTTCGCATTCGCCGTCGAGGCCCTGCGACGCGCCGCACGCGCACTTGCGCTGGAGCAGCCCGGTCGGGGCAACGGCCGGCGTGATCGAAAAGGCCGGTTTGGTCTTCGTCTGAGCCTGCGAGTGAGCATTCATCGTTTCAGACCTCCATAGAGTGACTTTGCCACCTCGGCGCCGATCGCTTCCGGCCGGGCGCCGGATGCGATATTAAAGGCACCGCCATCCAGGCTGGGAATGGTGCCGCCAGTGACCAGCCCGGGCGGCACCCCGTGCTCGGCGAAGTGCGAGGCCAACCCGGCCTCCACCGCCGCCGCAATTCGATACCGGTCGCCCGGCGGAAAGCCTTCCAGCACCAGATCGTCGATATGCAGACGGATGTTCATGCCATCATACCCAATCGCCGATCTCGCCGGCGGTCAATGGGCGCTCCAGCTTCGCGTATTCGATCTGGGCGGCCCGCAACAGGTGCGTCATACGCACCGGCTCCTCGGCGTCGGCGGCCAGGAAGGCGGCATTGAGCGCGATATTGCGGATGGCACCGCCGGCGACGTTGAGGCGGGCCAGCCGGGCCATATCGACGCCTTCCAGCGGAGTCGCTGCCGGGAACATGCGCGGCCAGATCCCGGCGCGCTCGGGCGCATCGGGAAAGGGAAAATTGACGATGAAGCGGATGCGGCGCAGAAAGGCGGTGTCCAGCGAGTCCTTGAGATTCGTGGTCAGGATCGCGAGCCCCCGATAGGACTCCATGCGCTGCAACAGATAGCTGACCTCGATATTGGCATAGCGGTCGTGGCTGTCCTTGATCTCGCTGCGCTTGCCGAACAGCGCGTCGGCCTCGTCGAACAGCAGCACGGCGCCGCCGTCGTCGGCCGCGTCGAAGACGCGGCGCAGGTTCTTTTCGGTCTCGCCGATATATTTGCTGACCACCTGGCTCAAGTCGATACGATAGAGATCCAGGCGCAAGGCATTGGCGAGCACCTCGGCGGCGAGCGTCTTGCCGGTGCCGCTGGCGCCGGCGAAGAGCGCGCTGATACCCAACCCGCGGGCGCCCTTGGCGGCGAAGCCCCAGGACTCATAGACCCGGGTGCGCTGGCGGACCTGGCCGGTCAGTTCCCGCAAGACCCGCCGCTGGGCGGGGGGCAGGACCAGGTCGTCCCAGTCGGCGTGCGACTCGATGCGCTGGGCAAACGCGTCGAGCCGTGCGCGCGATTGCACGCGACAGGCCTCCCACAGCCGCTCGCCGATCGTCGCGGGCGCGTCGTCCGCGTAGCCGGCGAGCGCACCGGCCGCCGCGCGGATCGCCGCCGCGCTCAGACTGAACTGCCCCGCCAAGGTCTCCACCTGGGCGTGCAAATCGTCCGCGGCGCCGCCCAGGGCCTGGCGCCAGAGTGTGCGTTGTTCCTGAGCCGCGGGCCGCGCGACCTCCAGGGTGACCAGGGTGCGTTCACGCAGCCGGTGCCGCTCCTGTCCGGCCAGGAGCGCCGGACTGCCCAAGCCATCGACCAGCCGCAGGGCCGCCTGGGTATGCGCGGTATCGGCCGCATCCAGGGCATCGGTCTCGATCAACAGCACGGCCCGGCCCAGGATTGCCTCGCGCTCCCACAGCCGCACCAAGGCCTCCAGTTCGCGCGGGTCGGTCGGCAGAGACTGAGCGTTGGCGGCCAGCAGGTCGCAGTCGAGCCGTCGGCAGGCGGCGGCGGCGATGCCGCGCAGATCCGCCGACTCGGCGCCGCACAACTGGACCACGGGCAAGACCGCACCAGGCGCCTGACCGGACCACAACCCGACGATGCGCTCCGCGAGCGCGGCGTGCGACTGGGCCAGCGGGGCGTCCTGGCGGACGCGCTCGATGAGGCCGCGCAGGCGGTCGTCCAGATAGCCGACGCCCGCCAGGTAATGCAGGACGCGCTCGTCGATCCGCAGCGGGCTCGCGACGAGCGCGGGGCCGGCCCCGACCTCGATCAGCCGCCAGCGCCGCAATGCGGACTCGGGCGCCAGTGCGCTCCAGTGCGCCTCGGGCAGTGCGGCCAGGGCCAGGCTGAAGGTCGGATAGGACCGGGCCGGGTCGCCCTGCGCGGCGGCGAGCAGTGCGGCGAAGGTGCCGTCCAGCTCCGGTCCGGCGCACAGCAGCAGCAGGTTGCGTTCGAACGGCGACAGCCCGAAGCTCGAGCACAGTGTGTCGAGCGCGGCCGGTGCGGGCAGTGCCTGGGCGGCCAGATCGAGCGCGTGACGCGCGCGGGCCAGCCCATGCTCCCGGTCGCCGGCCTCGGCAGGCGCCGCCAGCCCGGCGGTCACCAGGTCCAGGGCCGCCCGCAGATAGCGCTGGTTTGCGGCGGGCCAGTCGGTCGCATCGGGCGACGGCGGTGGCGGCGGGTCCGCGGGGACGACGCGCCCGACCTTTGCCTTGGTGCGGCCGGTCGCGGTCATGGCAGCGTCGCCACCGGGGTGTTGAATTGGCCGTCCGCGGCGCGCCCCAGCGGGCTCTGGGCGCCGTCCACCTGGACCCGGACCAGATAGGTCCCAGGGAAGACCGGTTGCACCGCGAACTCGACGCGCGCGGTCTCGGTCTGGTGCGGATCGGCAATTCCGTTGTTCGGCGGAGCATCGAAGCTGTAGGCATGGGCCGGTCGATCCGGCGGTGCGTCGAACTCATAGAGCGCGAGCTGGACCCGCTGCGTCCTGCCCACCGGCGGGTCGATCGCGGCAGTCAGCGTTGCCGATCGCAATGACAGCCCGGCAACCGTGACCGTCGAGACACCCGAGACGCTCGGCTCGACCGTGGGCTGCAAGACGAAGGGCACGGCGTTCGATTCGATCCCGCCATGGGGGGTCGGCGGTGTGCCCATCGCTTGCACGTGCTCCACCTGCAGGCTCTGGACGCCGGCGCGCAGTCCGGCGGGCAGTTTCAGGTCGATCTGCGTGTCGCTGATTTGGGTCGGGAGCGGGGTCGACAGGGTCTCGCCGATCCGCACTCGGGTCAGGTCCCCGCGCAGCCGGGTGCCGGAGATGCGCACGGTGGCGCCGGCCAGAATAGGCTGCTGCGCTCCGGCAGCCGACACGACCTGTCCGATCGACGGCTGGCGGAGCGCGACGACATAGAGGTTGCGCTCGCGCACCGGCAAGGTCGTCCGCGGCGTGCCGGTGCCGTCGATCAAGACCACGCTGGCCTGGAAGGCGACCGACAGCACATAGGTCGTCTGGAAGAACACCGACCACAGCTTGGCCAGTTCTTCCAATGAGAGCGGCAATTGGGTGAGCTTGATCGACTCGATGGCCTCGTCCAGATCGGACCCGGTCAGAAAGTCATTGGCCTCGATCGCCTCGCGGATGGTCGTACGCTGGAGTATCGGGCGCTCGTGCAGCACGCGGATCGCACTGCCCAGCACCCGTTGCGGCTCAAGCTGGTTCTCTTTGCCGTAGCAGGACAGCAGGTAATACAGATCAAGTGCCGCTTGGGGGCGCTGCATCAGGGTGCCGTCCGGGCCGCGGCTGGGGACATCGGCGTTGCGCAGTGCGACGTTGGGCGTAACCTGATAGAGATAGACGTTGATGCCCGTTTCGGGCAGGCCGCTGGAGGCGTTGGGGCGCAGCGCGGTCGCCTTGGCGCCATTGACGTCCTTGCCGACCGCCCGGTCGAGGACCTGGCTCAGAGTGGCCGTGGCCGCGGCGATACTCAGGTGATTGCTCATCGCCGCTCGCCGTTGGGGTTGCGCAGATAGTCCGCGAGCGACAGCCGCGGGGCGGCCGGGGCCGCGGGTCTGGGTCGGGCGGCCGGCGCCGGCGGATTCACCGCGCGCACCACGACCCGGCCGATCGAGATCACGATGGCGGGCGGCGACGGCTCGGGCAGGAGCGGCGCGGCGAGCGCCCCGGGTCGATCCGGGCGCGCTCCGGCGGTCGCGATGACCGGGTCCGGGACGGCGCGACCGAGCGGGGCGCGGGCCGCGGACTGGGTCGGGAACGGCGGGGGCCTGGTCGCGGCCGGCCCGGGCCGGGACGCGGAGACCCTGGCCGCGGGCGGCGCGTCGGACTGTTCGGCGGCCGGGGGCGAGGGCGGCGGCCCAACGCGCGGTGCGCCCGCCGCGATGGATAGACCGAGCGGCGGGGCCGGCTCGGCGCGTGCCTGGTCGTGCCCCGGCGGGGCGGACGGCTGCGAGCGGGTGGACCCCGCGGTCGCGGGCCGGTTGCCCGACTCGGGTGGGGGCTGAACGCGGGCGGCATCGCCCGAGCGCGGGTGGGGCTCGGACGGCGCCAGGGAACGCGGGTGCGGCGGACCGACCGGTTCCTCCGACGGTCCGGACGAATCGCTCTCCAACCCTGGACCTGACCGCTCGGGCGCCCCGGCGGGCGGCTGCGTCCCCTCGGCGATCAGATCCCGGGCCGACCGGTCCTGCCGGGGCGCCGCTTCCGGCGGGCGCGGCGCCGCGGCCGGCAACCGCAACCGGGGCGGCTCCCCGACCACCGGGACCTGGGGTCCCGGCGCGGACCGTTGCGAATCAGCACGCTCGGTACCCACCGCCCGCGGTGCCGCGGAGGCGCCCGGCTGGGAGTCCTCGCGTGGATGCGCGAACGGGTCCGAGACTTGATGCCGGGCGGGGGGCGGGACCGGCGGTGATACGGACGGGGCCGGGTCGGGGTTGCCGCGCGGGTCTCCGGGGGCGTCCGGGACTTGGCTGCGGGCGGCGGGCTGGACCCGCACTGGCGGGACCGGGACCGGGGCCGGGTCGGGGGGCGGGAGCTGGTCCGCAAACGGGTCCGGCATCGGACGCGCGGCGGCGGATCGGACCCGCACCGCCGCGGGGTGGGCCGATCCTGGATCCTCAGGCGGCGGCACCCGCGGCCCCGGCACTTGCGCCGCGGAAGCGGACCGGACCATCACCGGGTCCGACTGGAGGTCATGGCCCGGCGCCCCGAGCGGGTCGGGGGCATGGCGGGGTGCGGCCGACGGCGGGCGGGCGGGGCCGTCGTCAGTCGCCGGCGTGGGCCCAGCGGGCGCGTCGACGTAGGCCAAGTCCTCGCCCATGCAATCCGCCGCGGCCGGCCAGGGTGCGAACATTGGCGCCGGTGCCGGTTGGGCCAGCGGGGCCAGCCCGAGGGTGCGGCTTGCCAACTTGGTTAGAAAGTCTGCCATCAGCCCAGCAGTTCCAGATAGGCCCAGCGTCGGGTCTGCGTCATCGCCAGGATCTCGGACTCGCGCCAACCATAGGCGCGCGCCAGGGTATGGACCTCGTGCAATAACCGCCCGGCCTGGGTCTCGATACGGCGCCAGAGAAAGGTGCAGATGTCGAGCAGCAGCGGCCAATGCCAGCCGCAGTCCGGACAACGCATCTCCAGCTCGATAACCGCCAATGGATCGCGGTCGGCCATCTGCTCGACCACCTGGCCCACGAGCCAATGCGGCAGCTGCGCGGTATCCAATTGGTGATCCCCTTGAGTCGCCGCCAGGATGCAGCACCGCAGCAGATGCGCCCTGGCCTCCTCCAGATCGGTGAATGCAGCAAGCTGCGCGAGGTCGCGACTATCGGGGAGGCGGTAAGACACCAGCCAGTCCTGCACCGCCAGGGTGAAAGGTCCGACACCGGCGTCGGTCGCGCCCGCCGCCGCCAATGCGCGCGTGTCCAGGTCGAACTCGACCTGAGTTGCACAGTGCGGACACTGGCCCTGCCCGGCCAGTCGAGGGCCGAAGGTCCGCTCGTAGACGGCGAGCAGGTATCCTTCCCGGCGGCCGCTGGGCAGCCTCGCCAGGTCGTCCCAGGTCCGCCCGGGCGCGCCCGCGGCCAGGATACCGAGCGCGCGCGCGACCGGGGGCTGGACTGACCCGCTCTCCCACAGATCCAGGATCTGGGCAGCGGACAGCCCGGCAGTGGCGAACCCGGGACGGGCAGTCATCGTCTTATGCCGGCTCGGTGAAGCTGGGCTCGGCCGGCTCCGTGACCTCGTAGTCGCGCTCCCAGCCCTCGTTCTCCAGCTTGATGTGCTGGATCGCCACGGCATTGGCATTGGCATCGAGATCGGGCAATGCCTGAAACTCGGACACCCAGCAGCGAAAGACCTTGTAGGCGATGGCGATCTGACCGGCCTCGTTATAGAGCTCGATGATGATGTCCTTGCGGAAGTCTTTCAGCGAGGTCTCGGCACCCAGTCCGGAGCCGTAGTTCCAGACCTTGTTCGCCCACTGCTCGAAGTCCTTGTCGTGAGTGACCCCACGATCGAGCGAGATCGCCTCGTACTTGGTGCGTCCGGGCGACTTGCGCCCGGTGCTCGGGTCGCCGCCCTCGCGGTGCTCCACGACCTCGGTGGTGCGCTTGAGCATGCCGACCTTGCTGATCCCGGCCACATAGCGGCCGTCCCATTTAACCCTGAACTTGAAGTTCTTGTACGGGTCGAAGCGCTGCGCATTCACGCTGAACTGAGCCATGTTGTACTCCTCAGACCTGGATCTGGCCGGCCATCTGCTGAAGCTTGATCACCACGAACTCGGCCGGCTTGAGCGGCGCGAATCCGACCAGGATGTTGACGACTCCAAGGTTGATGTCGTTCTGGGTCGTGGTCTCGCTGTCGCACTTGACGAAATAGGCGTCGCGCGGGGTGCGGCCCTGGAAGGCGCCCTGCCGGAACAGGTTGTTCATGAAGGCACCGACATTGAGCCGGATCTGCGCCCACAGCGGGTTGTCGTTGGGCTCGAAGACCACCCATTGGGTGCCGCGGTACAGGCTCTCCTCGATGAAGAGGGCGAGCCGCCGCACCGGGATGTATTTCCATTCGCTGCCGAAGTCATCATCGCCGTCCATGGTGCGTGCGCCCCAGCAGACAATGCCGGTGGCAAAGGCCCTCAGGGTATTGATGCCGTGCGGGTTGAGCACGCCGTTCTCCTGGTCCGAGAAGGCGGTCTTCAGTCCGGTGATCCCGCGGATATCCGCCTCGATCCCGGCGGGGGCCTTCCAGACTCCGCGCGCGCCGTCGATCCGCCCCATGAGCCCCGCGATGGCACCGCCGGCACCCACCGCCTTGGTCAGCCCGTTGTCGTTGATGAGCAGTTGCGGATAGAAGAGTGCGCTGTTGCCCTTGACCAGGCCCACGCGCAGCGCGTTGACCCCGCTGGCCGGACCGGTCGCCTGCTGCACCGTGTCCCAATCGCGTCGGCCATCCATGAGCAGCAAGGCGCGGCGGCCCTGACAGAAGACGCTGGCGGGACCCCACAGGCTGGCCGTGGTCGATTCGGTGTGGTCGGCATCCTTGGGCAGGATCAGCAGATTGAACAGGTCGACCTCCTTGTCGACGATCGCATAGGCCTCGGCGTACTCCGGCAGCGTCGGGGCGCTGCCGTCGCTCGCGAGCATTGCGGCGTGTTCCTGAGCCCCGGCCGTACCGCCCACACCCAAGCTATAGCGCGCAACGTTCGCCGCGAAATCGGTGCCGATATTGGTGCCCCCGGAGGTCGAGATGGTGGGAACCGCATTGTCCCCGCCATTGCCCGGCAGCAGGGCCAGACGCGATCCCCAGACCTCGGCCCGCCAGCGGAAGCCGGGATTGGACGCGGCGAATTGGTTGATCGCCGCCTGTAGCAAGGCCAACTTTTCGCGCACGCCATCATTGTTGCCCGTGGCGGATGAGCCGAAGTCATCCTTGTACACGGGGTCCGAGCCGTCGGTCGTCGTCAGCAGGGTACTCAGCGAGATGGGACCCGAATTATCGATGGCGATGGCGTTGAAAGCATTCTGCGCCCGGCCGGCGAACTCGACGAGTTCCGAAGGTTTAAGGACTATTCCGTTGGGCGCGGGCCGTGCCGCGGCATAGCGTGAGACCTCCAGTCCGCCCTGCGCGGTACCCAGCATGAGCGGGACGGCCAAATCCTTGGTGCCGGCCGGTTGGATGAATACATCACCGGTGGTGGAGGCGATGCGCAGGCAATGGCTCAGGGTGCCGGTGGGCGGTTTGGGGCCATCCTCGAAGCTGACCTTCACCGTCTTTCCGAGCTGGAGCGCCGGATCGATTGCGTCCTCGATCAGGGTTGCCAAGGCGGTCTTCAACGTTTCAATTTCAATCTCAATCGGGCTGGCGGTGACCCCGCTTACGTTCAGTCCGGACAGGTCGATATCGACATAGGGCAAACCATCGACGCTGATTCTGAAGTGATTACCGGCCGGTATGGGCGGCGTATTCTTGTTGCCCAGGATATCCGCCCAGGCCTTGACAAAGGACTCTGGGTTGCTCTTGTCATAGGCCACCGGACGGCCGGACTGCGAATAGCTGAAGGCGGACGCGGATGCGTCCGCAGTCGCCGTTGCCTCCACCAGCGCCGAGCCCTGGGTCACCAAGGTCGGGGCATAGCGTGCGGCGAGCGGGTCCATCGTCAGGTTCGGCCACAGCTCGCGGCCTTGCTTGACCAATTGACCGCCAAGTGTCTCCCAGCGGAAGATCTCCAGATTAAAGGTCACCTCCGGCTGCTGGCCGTTATAGGTCACCAGTGCGCGGATGGTCTCGCCGACCAGGCCGGCGTTCTTGGAGGTCAGTTTCAATACCCCGACACTGACACCGACACCGCCCTCGGACTTGAGTGTGACCTCGGCCGCCGTGGCGTCCTTGGCGATCCGCATGACATAGCAGCGGGCACCGCCGTTCTCGAAGAAGAGCCGCACGCTGTGCGCCAACTCCCCCAGGCTGGTATCGGTGCCGAAGGTGCGCGCAAAGTCGGTGAAGTTGAGGCAGAGCCAGGGTTTTTTGAGCGGCCCCTGGGTAGCGCGGCCGATGAAGAGCGCGACCGCGGTGCTGACTCCCGCAATGGTGCGCACGCCGCTTGGAATTTCCTCGATATAAACGCCCGGATAAGTCAACGTGCTCGGCATATGCAGAACCCCCCCGTTACTGGATTGTTCGACGCAGACAAAGAACGCGGCAAAACTGCTTCGGCACTGGACCGCCGTCGCGACAGCCCGCACGTCTGTAGACGACATGGCGGGCACCGGCGATATGGCTTAGACACGTCCATCAATTGCTTCCCGCTTTGAACGCCAACGTTGGCCAACAATCGAGAATTAGAAAATGGACATTTTCTTATCGATGACTTATTTGATATGCGAACACGCCGGACGGTAGGCGCTAGTTTTTATTCGATTTATCAGATGGTTGTGGTGCTCGGATCGCATAGTTGTCCGGTTCTCAAATGCGTTGTCGATAGGACCGACAAAACACCAGGGGACACTGCCCGATCGAAGGGAGTGTCCAGCGACCGGACCGAGCCGTGCCTGTTACGAAACAGAGTCAAGATCCAACACATAACCTAAGGCTGAGAAGGATAGTAAAAAAAAAATTGCTCCTTTGTCAAAAAAATATGTGGCTCAATAGGAACTGGTTCAGCTTGGCTGATAGACATAAAATTATTCATAAAATCAAGAAATAAGGGCTTGGCGATTTCCGAATCATCAAGACCTGCCCCCCCATGAAAGCCCTTCTTTTAATGCCGCGCCCGTCGCGGCGACCGGAAATAGGGGCCATACCAGGGGCCAAACCCAGGGCTGAACCAGGGGTCATACCATGAGCCGTAAAAGGGCGAGAATCCCGGTCCATAGTAGACATCGGCGCTCGGCGGGGGTGCCGCGGGCCAGAGATAGCGATGTTCGACCCGGATGATGGGGTAGAGATAGGGGTAATCACCCACCGGGCGGGTCTCCGTCCCGGTGATGGGGCCGACCACGGTCAGTTCGCGATCCACACCAACCTCCGCCGGGTCGAGAAAACTCCCGACGCGGGCGATGAATCGGCCCTGGCCCTCGCTCCCGGCGCGCGGTGCGCCGACGGCGTCCAGGGGCCGGGCCAGCACCTCGATCTCGGTGTTGTCCGGGTGATTGCGGACGGCGATGATGGTCCCGCCCCAGCGCACCGGTTGCCCGGTGAAGCGCGCCGGGTCGCGCTGGACCTGGGCCAGGTCCACCGTGACGGCGGGCGCGGTGCGGATGGTCGCGGGAACCTGCGAGGCGCAGCCGCACAGCGTCAGCACGGCCAGGACGACCGCGGCGCGTGTCGATGATGGGCGACCAAGCGATACCTTGAGGCGCGTGCTGTACATAAGTGAACAATCGTTGTCGTGATCGAGTGGACAAAACGGCCTTGATCATCAACGCGGCCATCGTACACGCTGCACGGTCGTTGGTCCGCGGCGCGGACCGTACGAATCACTGTTTTCCCATCGGGTCCGCCGCGGTGCGTCCCGGCAAGGGTGCGTCGTCGAGTGGGTGGAAGTCCCACCCAGGTCACCGCTCGCCACTGGCCTGGCAGCGCCTTGCGGCGGGAACTGGCAACCGGCCGTCGATGCGTCGGCACGAGAGGAGACGCGATGCTAATGGTAACAGGTGGCGCTGACCGTGAAGGCTTAGGTGATTTCCGGGAAAAGATCTACCGCGGTGTAGGGGCGAATTCATTCGCCCCTACAACCCAACAGGCTTTCTGCGGCTGTGCAGTCGGGATGCCTATTCACGGAAATCGCCTTAAGCCCTGAAATACCCAAGTTGGAACCGGCCGTCGGTGTCGCCGCACCGGCAGGTAACACCTGTGCGGGCACCTTCAATACGTCGGCGTGAGCGGCGACTTCAGTTTCCGGAAGTTACGGAAACCGTGATCCAGATCACAAAGCCCCACTTGCAAAACAGCGGTGAGACGCGGAAAGTACACACCGAGGGGCGATGGACTTCGGCAGGACCGCCAGCCGATGGGCAGCGCCGAGCCACTGGGGGACCCGCGGCAGGGCCCGGGTCGAGCGTCCGGGGTGAGGCGATGTGGCTGGCTGGTTGGCGGGATTCCGTTTAGTGTTTTAGTGGCCCGGGGCGGGCTATCGCGTCACCGACCCGGCCCATCCTAGAACACGTTAGCCATCAAATATAAGGAGCATTTGCCGTGATTGTTGTCGCAGTGATGAATTACAAAGGCGGAGTTGGAAAAACTTCTGTCACGGCAAATCTCGCAGGTAGCTTAGCAATCCGAGGATATCGCATCCTATTGGTTGACATGGACCCGCAAGCAAGCCTTACGTTCTCTTTCATTAAGCCGGAAGAATGGCTTAAGGATTTTCAGAAAACACGCACGCTGAAAGTTTGGTTCGACTCTATTTTTGACGGCGACCCCATTCCACTAAAAACCCTCATTTTTCGGCCGGAAAAATGCGATGCAGTTGTAAGAAAGCAGACACATGAGGGACATATAGATCTTATCGCCTCTGATCTGGGGCTGATTAATGTTGACCTTGATCTTGCAACAGAACTGAAAGGGGGTACACCCACTAAGCAGCGCCGTAGCTATCTAAAAGTACATCGCTATATCGCCAACGCTCTACAGCATATCGATCAAGATAGCTATGATATCGTCTTGATCGACTGCCCACCGAATTTCAACATTGTCACCAAGAATGCCATCGTTGCGTCTGAACACATACTTATCCCAGCAAAGCCCGATTACCTTTCGACTCTGGGCATCGATTATCTCAAGAGAAGCGTCCAACAACTAATTGAAGAGTATAACGGTTTCGCAGATGACGAGAAGAGCATTCAGCCGAATATTCTCGGAGTCGTCTTTACAATGATTGGAGTCACTTCCGGTGATGCGATTGCAGCACTCCGACCGTTTGTGAAGAATACAGAGAAGCTTGGTATCCCCGCATTTTCGCAGAAACTAAGAGAAAACAAGACGATATACGCTGACGCGCCGCAATACGGGGTTCCCGTCTCTCTGCTAAATCCTTCGTCACCAAGCCACAAGACCGTTGTTGATGAGCTTGATACATTTTGTACTCAGTTCTTGGAAAAGGTGGGGTTCGAGTAATGAGCACGCTAGCTCATACCCACAAAGAGCTTCTACGGAAAATCTCGGAAGCACTCGAATCGCTAGATCCCGCAGAACTGGAAAAGCTTGCAAGACCTGAGTATCGCGCAGAAATTGTTGTAAAAAGAGTGCGCTCGGCTCGCTTCGGGGAACAGGACATCTCTTCCCATGAATTGGTAGCAGAATTAGTTGGAAAGCTAGAGCACAGCGAAACGAGGGCGCAGGCTGAACAATTGCTGCAATCTCAAACTAGGGATTCTCTTCAAGCTGTTCTTCGGGCCATCGACGTTCCTTTCCAAAAAAAGCACTCGAAAGAAGACTTGGTAGAAATCGTGGTTGAGAACACCATAGGATTTCGGCTGAGGTCCGAGGCAATATCAAGACCTGGCTAACAAGCGGCCTCAAAAGCGAGCGCGCGCCACGGACATCGTGCTAACTCGCAGCGTCACCAGGGGCGCGCGCCGCTTTAGGCCGGTCGTTATGCACAAAACTCACGATTATGAAGTATACGTCTCTCATGTCAGATTTCGAGTTACGGTGACAGTTTACTAAATGCACTGAATGCGGATGGGCGTTGAACGCAACCCGTAATTACTGTATTTAGTAAACTGTCACCGTAATTCGCCGGTTTCGTGCAGGCGCGCGCCGCCTTGGCCTTTGACGTTAGGCGTGGCACAGTACTGGAGCATCTCATGGAGAACTTATCGGGGGTAGATGGCGATTTGCCACCTTCTTGGAATTCTGCTTGTGAGCAATGGATTAAGACAATCGAGCAATTATGTGCGAACTTCGCTCATAAGGATGCACCTTGGGAATATTTAGAGAGAACCAACTCAGCCATTTTTGCTGGCGCATTAACCGCCGCCGGAGTGCCGGCTATGCCAGAAGCCTATGTCAATCGAAACAATGAGCGCAGAGATCATCGTGTAGATATTTGCGCAGTGGCTTCCAATAGTATAGATCTGATCGAGTTTAAAATAGCCGGGTATGACGCTGCAAAGTATAAGACCGTTAACAGAACACGCTCAAGAATGAAAGATGCCACGAGACAAGTTAACAATATTACTGGCATCTTTGGCAATCCGTTTGATGACACTTCGCAGGTCCTTCGTACTGGTGCTGTTATAGGTTTGCCGTGCTTTGATCTCGGAACGAGCGAAACAACAATAAATGAAATTATTCAACAAATTATCGTTGATCTTCGAAGATCATCTTTTCCCATCAAGGCATGGATATTTCCATCTCAGTATGTCACCAAGCCAAGTCGTCGATATTCCAAATACTATCCCGGCACCTTTCTAGTTGCGCAAAGACTTTGAAATATAAAAGAGGGATAAGGTGCAGGGTTCGAGTTCCTTTTCCGGAAAAGCTAAAGAGCTAAAGGGGTCAGAGCCGAATGGCACTGACTTAAGGCGTTAGCCTCATATAAACAAGCGGTTGCGATGGCGCGAAGTCAGCGAAAAACGGTTGCGGACTGGGCCGATGCCAGGAAACACCGCCGAAAAGGCTGCCTGAACTCAAGTGACTGCTTGTCGCACTGTTTGTAACCCGCTGATTTATAGATGTCCCGGCTTAAGTCAGTGCCATTCGGGTCAGAGCCTGAGGTATCCCCACGAAATCACGTTCTCTATCAGCTAGATAGATACGCATCAAGTGGCTGGCAGAGGCCCTGACGCCGGGGTTCCGCTAACCTACTGATGTCTCGCTCAAGTTCGTGGGGATACCTCAGGGTCAGAGCCCTTTAATTCCGGGTGGAATCAAAGCGCAAGGAGCAACCAGGTAGGCCGGAAGCGGCCGTATGCCTTGGAGGTGTCTTATCGGGCATAGTAGTCGGAGGTTGGGAAAGCCAGCCACATGGCGAAGGACCCGACGGAAGTACGTAGCCCACAAAGGAAACTCGTGCCGGACACGCAGGATCGGAGTACACGAGCAAACCTCACTGTCGGGCGTAACAACTGGGCCTTGTAACGGGTAACTGTGAAGGTTCGCGCGAATGTGAGTACAACCGAGGAACCGGATGCGGGAAAACTGCACGTCCGGGATTGCGCCGGGGGCGCCGGGTAACCGGCGTTCCTACGGCGGAGGCTAAAGAACGACATGAGTCCACACCCTCTCAGACAAGCCCTGCTAAGTATGCGAGATCGTTCGCAGGAAGACGACTACCAGTATTATTGTTTAACCCTCACTGCCAACGAAGATGGAACCCCGTCCTACAGCATTCAGACGAGTTGGGTAGGATTTGCAGACGAAGAGCGAAGAATAGAACTGCGTGAAGCCAGACTTGTGCAAGCAAGCCAAATGTTGGAGTTGCTCCGCGAGGACCTAAAAGAGGGCTGCTTAGTTGTAGAAACACGGGAAGAATTGCGCATTTTCTTATTGGTTGGCGGTCATGCGGTGATTGAGGAAAGACTTGCTCGAGAGCACCTCGCAGACCTTCTCCCACCACGCCCGGTTGTTCGTACGGGATTCACCGGCTTTCGCTCCGCCAAAGATGTACCGTCTACAGTTTTTCAAAGGGCTCCCACGAAAAAGCAACGGATGCGGATTATTCAAAGAGACGGATGTCGGTGCAAGGTTTGCGGCAGAGCACCACACAACAACGTCGATATCACGCTTCATATTCACCACATTAGGCCGTGGGTTGAGCTTGGGGTAACTGACGATGAAAATCTGATTACACTGTGTCATACCTGTCATGAAGGGCTTGACCCTCACTGCGATCTCAATCTCTTCGGTCTTCTTTCTGAATCGGGCATCCTTATCGATTTTTATAACTCTCGGAAGCAATATTTTGAATCCCTCAAGAGATATAGAGAAGAAAGCTTCCGTCGTGCTCGGGAAGCCTGAACGTGAACAGAAAGAGGAGGGATTATGGGGACAAAGGGAGTGAGAAAAAGGGCAGTACCCTTTGCGATGAAGCCCACTGGTAAAGGGCACACCCCTCTTTAGCCGGCCCCTCAGGCCATATTTGATGTTTCCTTACCTAATAACTGAACGGCACCATGAACAGTTTTTCGCGATTCACTTTAGTGTCCTTAGCCTTCGCCGCAACATCCGCGTTCGCCGCAGAGGGCATCATGTGCGACACCTACTATACAACCGTTGCCCGCAAAGCGGCGCAGATAGATCGATTGGGAGCTAATTTGTCAAGACTTGCTTCGGATCAGTTGTTTGATGACCTCAAGATTGACGTTAAGCTTTGTATTTCAAACTGCGAAGGGCGGAAGTTTGATTATTGCAACGACGTTGCAAGATTTTTCGAAAGGCGTCGAGACTAGGCAAGGGTAATAGGGACAGACCACCGGAGTTACGGTAGTTACGGTGACAGTTTACTAAATGCACTGAATGCGGATAGGCGTTGAACGCAACCCGTAATTACTGTATTTAGTAAACTGTCACCGTAATTGAAAATTACCTAACAACCTCTACCAAAGAGCGACCGAATATGAATGTGAAACTGCCCATTGCCGCCTTGTCTGCTTTCGCACTCCTTGCCTTTAGCGTTGGCGCTGACGCAAAAAAATGTGCCAATGGCAAAGGCTACAGATATGTCAATGGTGAACAAGTATGCCCAGAAGATTATACCGACTCCGAGCGGTTGCAGATGAAGCAGCAAGAGCAGCAACAACAACTCGACCGTATACAGCAGAAACAGCAGAGCTTGGAGGCTAATATCCAGCAGCAAGAACATGACTTGAAGTGGCGCGAACTGCTCAACAAGTAATAGTTCATCCGGGAATTACGGTGGCAGTTTACTAAATCCTTTGATTAAGGGGAATGGGGCCAGGTCTCGCGCAAGATGAAGATAAGAAATCGCCGGCCTTGATCATCGTTCCGGCCAGCGCTCGGCCCTCGCGCGCTGGAGGAGGCGTCAGCCGAACCAGGGCGGCGCCGACGCGAGGTCGACCGGCTGAAGCCTCGACCTCCGGTTTTCTCGCGGTCACTATCATCGCGGACGGAGGCCGCTTCTACGGGGAACCGCTTTCCAGGCGTCCGCGGGGCGGTCGCGATCGTACAGCAGCGCTTTGAGCCGCTCGATCTCGGCGAGGGCGGCTTCCTTGGCTTGGCGCTCGGCCTTTTGCGCTTGCAGGGCGGTTTCCTTGGCTTGGCGCTCGGTCTCTTGCGCTTGCAGGGCGGTTTCCTTGGCTTGGCGCTCGGCCCAGCCCTGAAGCATGACCGCGTGACCGCAGTCACGGCGTGGGCTGGCGGTGGTTAACAAAAGTTAATGTTCGCACAAGGGGGTAGACACCGCTGCGGGCTTCTGGCAGGATTAATGGCAGAGTA
>Ga0247839_1001333_pt1 | contig 41563 bp, 38 predicted proteins | sample LaCruzMarch2015__6_FD_192405 | JGI IMG/M metagenome (GOLD analysis project Ga0247839, IMG submission 192405) | Freshwater microbial communities from meromictic Lake La Cruz, Castile-La Mancha, Spain - LaCruzMarch2015_16m | ecosystem: Environmental > Aquatic > Freshwater > Lake | place: Spain... | reverse complement strand
GCCTGGCGATGAAGACGGTTGCACAATACGGCCCGGTGCCGTCAGCCTCAAGCGCACGTGACCGCGCGTGCGCTCCGGCGGCATTGCGGACTACACCACGCCGATCCAGTCGGCGCCGTTCGGGCTTTACAGTTGGTAATCAGGGCGCGGGTCCTCAACCGCCCATCGAATCGAACCCGCGGTGGTCGGGCCGATCCCAGGCACCGCCGCCAGCGCGTCGGCCGGAGCGGCCATGATCGCCTCGACCGAGCCAAATTGTTCCAGCAGCCGCCGCGCCCGCTCCGGCCCGATGCCCGGCAACCCCTGCAGGACACGGCTCTGCACCCGCATCTTGCCGCGCGGGCGTCGACCCGGCCGGGGCAGCGCGCCGACCGCGCGGACGCGCGCCTGCCGCGCAGCGAACAGTATCAGGCGCGCGGTCTCCTCCGCGTCCATGGACCGTAGCAGCGGGATGCCGAGAAACAGGGTCAAATTGACCAGCGCGCCCTGGATCGCCTCGCGCCGCATGTGGCTCTGCGCCAGGTCCCGCGCGCGACCCTCCAGGATCAGCGCGGCACGCAGGGGCGCGTTGGCGAGCCGCAGCCCCTGGGAGAACAGGCGCCCGTCCTTGATCGAGGCTACCAGGTCCGGCAGCGTCTTGCGCTCGAACAGCAGGCTGTCGTCCACCTGATAATCGCCGACCGGCAGCCGCTCCACCCGCGTCAGCACGTCGGCCCGCTGTTGCAGCGCCGCGAGCACGGAGCCGGCCGACTCGCGGTCATCGACCACAATGCAGAAGCGTTGGCTGGTCGTCATCATCTGCTCGTGGAATGGTGCGATAGACCTTCAGGCGCACGCCTTTTCAAAGCGCGCAACGCAGTCTTCAAGCCGGCTGGCCGGTGTGCGTTGGATCTTCGCGAGCAATTGGCAGGACACCGTCCCGAGGCCGAATCGCCGCATCAGCTCCCGTTCCAGATACAGGGTCAGATGCGCGGTCATCTCGGCGTCGGCCTGAGCGCGGTGATAGCGCCCGGTCACCGGCAGTTTGGCATAATCGACCAGGGTGCCGAGCTTATGGTTGGGCGCCTGCGGCAGCACGCGCCGGGCAATCAGCATCGAGCAGATGAAGGCCTGGCACCGGGCGCGCCCAATACGTGCCAGTTCGGCGTCCCAGAACTTGCTGTCGAACGAAGCGTTGTGGGCTACCAGCGGATAGTCGCCGACAAAGTCCGCCACCTCGGCCATCACCTGCCGCGCCGGCGGCGCCGCGCGCACCATCGCGTTGGTGATCCCCGTAAAACCCGTGATGAACCCGGGGATCGCCACCCCGGCGTTCATGAGGCTCTGATACTGATCGACGATCTGCCCGTCGCGCACCAACACGGCGGCAATCTCGGTGGCGCGATCACCGCAATCCGGCGACAGGCCGGTGGTCTCAAAATCGATGACGGCGATGGTTTCCACCGTGATACTCCTGTTGATACTTCAATAAGTAACGAGTTAACGATAAGTTAAGCAGTAAGTACGACCGAGACGCTGACGGCGTTCCCTTTAGGGACTTGTTTCGCTTCAGTGAACGGTTCCTGAGCCGCCGGGGCGCGTGTCAGGGCGTCTTCGCTGCCGCGGGCATGTTAACCCTGAAAGTCTCCGGGCGCTCCCGCGGGAGCGGCCTCCGTCCGCGATGGGATCTCGCGGGACCTTGGCCATCGGCGTTCACCCCGGCACCGCATCGCATCGCGGTTGCAGGCCGCTCCCACGGGCGACGCGCGCCGTGCGGGGGTGGGTCATGTTCTCGAAGATCAGGGCGGCAAGGATCGTTCGTCCGAAGGCAGTCGTGCGCGACTCAGCCCGACGATCACCGACAGGACCGGATCGGCAGCAGGTTGTGTCCGGTGACGGCGCCAGCCGGCCCTTGCCGATAGAGAGCGGGTTCCTGGTCGCCACTAGGCGGCCAAGCGGGATCACCAATCGCAACCGAGCGCTGCGAACGGATTTCTTGAATCCTTCATTAGAAAGAAATATTCGTCACTTAGCATTCGCGTCCAGGCAAGGGCGTCCGCGCGCACCCGATCCGCGCGGCGCTCTCCGCGTTTTTCTCATCTTCCTGGATTTAACCGATGAAAATCAAGCTGATCACTCTGGCCGTTGCGGCAACCCTCGGCGGCATGGTGCAAGCCCATGCGGGCACCATCGCATTCACTGAGGTTACAGTACCTACGACCGACGCTGAGAAACGGCAAGTCCGGGCCTCGCCGTCCGTCACGGTTGATGACACGACGGTCAATATCGGATTTCACCCCATCCTGCGCTCTGGAGACCGGGCAGGCAGGGGAATCTACGGACAGATTTTCGACAAGGACGGAATGAAGGTGAAGGCGGAGGACGGCTCCCCATTCATTTCCAACGACAACGACTTCGCTTCTCTGCTGCACGGGAAGGACAAGAGCGACCTGTTCATGGTCTCGCATTTCGAGTCCCGGCCCGGCGCCATGTACCTGACGCAGCTCAAGCAGGAAGGCAACGGCGAGCTGACGGCTCTGCGCACCCGTGCCTTGGACTTCTCCCATGTCAATGGCGGCTGGGTGCACTGCGCCGGCAGCGTGACCCCTTGGGGTACTCACTTGGGTTCCGAGGAATACGAGCCGGATGCGAAGCAGTGGCGCGACGCCACCATCAGCGAATACAACGCTGCGATGGCCGCCTACTTCGGCGCGGCTCCAGCCGACGCGGGAGCGGTCGTCAATCCCTATGACTATGGCTATCCGGTCGAGGTGAAGGTTGACACCTTCCGTGATGCGGACGTGGTCAAGCATTACGCCATGGGCCGTATCGCCCTGGAATTGGCCTACGTCATGCCGGACAACAAGACCGCCTACATGTCCGACGATGGCACCAGTATCGGACTGTTCCGCTTCGTCGCTGATCAGAAAGGCGATCTGGGCGCGGGCAACCTGTGGGCCGCCCAGTGGAGCCAGAAGAGTGGGGAGGGCATGGGTGAGGCCACGCTGAACTGGATCAGCCTGGGCCACGCCACCGATGCGCAGGTCAAGGAGTGGATCGGCAAGTACAAGTTCGCCGACATCTTTGAGGAAAGCACCCCCGTCGCCGGTACCTGCGCGGCGGGCTTCACCTCGATCAACGCCGGCCACGAGGGCGCCATTCATCAGTGCCTGAAGCTCCGGGACGTGAACGGCGACGGCGGGATCGACGCTACCGACGAGGCCATCGCCTCCCGCCTGGAAACCCGCCGCTGGGCCGCCATGGAAGGTGCCACCACCGAGTGGCGCAAGATGGAAGGCATCACCTTCAAGCCCCACACCCGGCAGCTCTTCATCGCCATGTCCGAGATCAATAAGGGCATGGAGGACAACACCGGTTCGGATGTGGGTGGCCCGAACAGCATCCGCGTCGCCAAGAATAACTGCGGTGGCGTGTACGTGTTGGACGTAGATAGCACCTACACCGCGACCAATATGGTCGGCTTGGTGGCAGGCACGCCAACAACCTATCCCGCGGGTGATGTCTACGCCGGTAACACCTGCGATGTGGCTGGTATCGCCAACCCGGACAACCTGACCTACCTGCGCCGCTACAACACCTTGATCATCGGCGAAGACTCCGGTAGCGGCCACCAGAACGACATGATCTGGTCCTATGATCTGGGCAGCCGCAAGCTGACCCGCATTCTGACCACGCCCTACGGGTCCGAAACAACCTCGCCCTATTTCTATCCCGACATCGACGGTCATGCTTATATTATGGCGGTCGTGCAGCACCCTTACGGCGAGTCCGACACGGACAAACTGGAGGATCCCAGCCAAGCTCGCGCCTATACCGGTTTCATCGGCCCACTTCCGAAGATGGATGGCGAACCCTCGCCTGGCGATAACTATGGCGATCACGATGGCGATTGAGTCGAGCAATCCCCTCATGGCCCCGGCGAGTGACTGACCGGCATTCATGGTGCAATGCTATGCAACGCGGGGACCTTCGGGTCCCCGCTTTTTCGTTCCGTGAGGAAAGCGCATGAAGATCATCTCCTCGTTCACCGCTCTGCTGGCACTGGTGCTTGGCACTGGGAACCTAAGCCACGCCTTGGAGGAGCGGGGCGATCCTGCGTCGTTGAACGCGCGTATCCTGCACAGTCCGGCCGCCTACATCCCGTCCCAGTGCTACACCAAGACCCGCGATGAGCAGGGTGGGGTGCACAACCCCTGCTTCAGCTGCCATACCAGACCGCGGCGGCCGAATTTTATTAACGACTCCGATTTGCAACTCGGTTACGACTTTTCCGAGGTCCCGCGAACCAATCCCTGGAAAAATTTATTCAAAGACCGTCGCGACGCCGCGGCAACGATCAGCGAAGAGGAGGTTCTGACTTACATCCGCGGCAGCAATTATTTGGACGCCCGAGGCCGCATCGTCCCTGCCGACAGGTTGGGCAAGGTACCCGCCCACTGGGACTACGACGGCAACGGCACCTGGGAGGGTTTTGTGCCTGACGCTCATTTCGTGTTCGATGCTGAAGGTTTCGATCGCGATGCTGAAGGCCGCCCGACCGGCTGGCGTGCTTTCGGCTATTACCCCTTTCCAGGTACCTTCTGGCCAACCAACGGTTCGACCGACGACGTTTTGATCCGCCTGCCGGAAGCCTTTCGCACCGGCATTGATGGCAAGGAGGATCTGAGCGTCTACAAGACCAATCTGGCCATCATTGAGGCCATGCTCCAGGAAAAGGATGTCCCCATCGACGCGGTGGATGAACTCGCTTTGGGAGGCGTTGACCTGGACAAGGACGGCAAGATCGCCACGGCAACGAAGATCGCCTACCACTGGGCGCCCCTCACGGAGCAGTACATGTGGTACGTCGGTAAGGCCTTGGATGAGCAAAAGGCGGGCCGGGTCCATCTGGCCGCCGGACTCTATCCGGAAGGCACCGAGTTTCTTCACACGGTACGCTATATCGATGTGGACGAGGCCGGCGACAATCTACTGGCGCCGCGCATGAAGGAAGTGCGTTATGCGAGGAAGCGTTATTGGGCGAGCTACGCCGACCTGCAAAACTTGGCATTAAAGGAGATCAAGGAAAAGCACGACTTTCCCGATCGTCTGCGCACCGTGCGCGGCAACATCGAGGCCGGTGTCAGCAACGGGCAGGGCTGGACTTATGCCGCTATGATCGAGGATTCCCAGGGCGAACTGCGTCCCCAGACCTACGAGGAACTGGTCTTTTGCGTTGGGTGCCACGGCGGCATCGGCGCCAACCGGGATGGTATCTTCTCGTTCCACCGTAAGCTCGACTCTGCCGGCGCCTACCAGAAAGGTTGGTATCACTGGTCACAGAAGAGTCTCCGTGGTGTGCCGGAACCTATCCGCTCCGACGGCGAGCCGGAATATGCCTTCTACCTGAAAACCAATGGCGCGGGTGACGAATTCCGCAACAACCTGGAGGTGATGGACAAGTTCTATCACCCGGACGGCAAGCTGAAACCGGAGATGCTGGATCGGTTGCGTGAGGATATCTCGACGCTGCTGTTTGCTTCAAAGCCGCGTGCTCTCGAGATGAACAAAGCCTATTGGATGATTGTCCGCGATCAAAGCTTTATCGAAGGCCGCGATGCCACGATGGTGCCCATGAGGAATGTCCACGAGAACGTGAAAGAAGACGAGCGGACCGGCGTGGAAGCTTCTGTCGCGGGATTCTGACGAGCTAAGGCGATTGACAGAAATCGCCTAATCATGTTTTCCAAGATCAGGGCGGCGAGGCTCCTTCGTCCGAAGGCGGCCCTGATCGACCCAGTCCGCCAGTCACCGGCACGAAGCGGACCGGCAGCAGGTTGTGCCCGGTGACTGCGCCGGCCGGCCCTTTCCGATACACAGCAAGTTCCTGGTTGCCCCCGGGCGCACCGAGCGGGATCACCAGCCGACCGCCTGGTTTGAGCTGGTCGAGCAGGGCCTCGGGCAGGCGCGGGGCCGCGGCGGTGACGATGATGCCGTCGAATGGAGCGGCCTGCGGCCAGCCGAGCCAGCCGTCTCCCGTGCGGACCTGGACCTGATCATAACCCAATGCCTGCAAGGTTATGCGTGCCCGCTCGGCCAATTCCGGGAGGATCTCCATCGAGTAGACCGCCACCCCCAGGGCGGCCAGCACCGCCGCTTGATATCCGGACCCGGTGCCGAGCTCGAAGACCCGATCGCCAGCGCCGACCCCGAGCAGTTGGCTCATGATGGCGACGATATAGGGCTGTGAGATAGTCTGGCCGCTGCCGATGGGCAGGGGATAGTTGGCGTAGGCCAAGTCGCGCTGAGCGGGCGCGACGAACACGTGGCGGGGCACCCGGCGCAGGGCGTCGCTGACCGCCGGGGCGAGGTGGTCGAAGCCAATGGCGGCGGCGGTCATGCGGACGTCCGATTCCACCTCGGTGAGCAGGGTATCGCAGGGTGTCGTCATGGGTTGCTCCGCGGAGTGGATGCGCGGGCCGTTACGTTGGCCGACGGTGCTCGGGAAGCGTCCGGACGGTCGGACGCGGCAGCGATCGTGGTCATAGCGGATCAGCAGCCGGCGGCGGCTTGGGTTCGTCTGCAGTCACAGGGCGTCCATTCTATACCCATCGTTGTTGGTTTTTCGTTTCTCGTTTTTCGTAACCCGATGCTTGATAAACCCTAACGAAAAACAGAAAACCGAAAACCGTTCCGTATAACACGCGAGACCGGCGCTCCCGAGCGACTGGGGGCAACCTTTCGGGGGTAAAATGCCGATCTTCCCGAGCCAGGCGCCCGGCTCCGTGGCCTGGGTTGTCCTGGTTTCATCGCGCCGCTGTTCGGGTAGGGTCATGCTGCACTTTCGTCTTACTGGTCGTGTCCTGTTGTTTCTGTCGCTTGCACTCGGGGTCTTGCTCGGGTCCGCGTTGAGGGCGAACGCCGAGACCGCGTCGTCCGACGCGATCGAGTGGCTGGCGACCGATGCCGCGGGTCAGCCGCGCGTTCCCATCTATGTCTTCTGGTCCAGGCAATGTCCCCATTGTCGCGAGGCGCTGCCGTTTCTGGCGCAGTTGCGTGATCAGGAACCCTGGATCGAGGTTCGCGATTTCGAGATCAACAAGAGCCGCGAGAACACCCAGCGCTATGTCGAGATGGCCCAGGCGCTCGGCGAGGATGCGCGCTCGGTGCCGGCCTTCTTCGTGTGCGGTCAGATGCTCACCGGCTATGACAACGCGCAGGGCATGGGGGCACGGATCCTCGGGCTGGCCCGCTTCTGCCGCCAGGCGACCGGCGCGGAGGCCGCCGCGGGTGAGGGTGCGGCGGCGGTCGCCGGTGACGCTCCGGCACCGACGATCGAGGTGCCCTTCATCGGCACCCTGGACGCCGGGTCGCTGTCGCTGCCGCTGTTCACCCTGGTCATCGCCGCGCTGGATGCCTTCAACCCCTGTGCCTTTTTCGTGCTGCTGTTCCTGTTGAGTCTCCTGGTCCACGCCCGCAGCCGGGCCCGCATGTTGCTGATCGGCGGTACCTTCGTGCTGTTCTCCGGGCTGGTCTATTTCCTGTTCATGGCCGCCTGGCTCAATCTCTTCCTGGTGGTGGGCGGGGCGCCGGTGGTGACCACCATTGCGGGCGCCGTCGCGCTCGTCATCGGCGGATTGAACGTCAAGGATTACTTCTGGTTCAAACAGGGTCCCAGCCTGTCCATCCCGGAGGGCGCCAAACCGGGGCTCTTCAAACGGATGCGGACCCTGGTGACGGCGGATCGGCTGGGGACCATGCTGATCGGTACAGTCGTACTGGCGCTTGCCGCCAACAGCTACGAACTCCTGTGCACCGCCGGTTTCCCGATGGTCTTCACCCGCGTGCTGACCCTGCACGACCTGACCCCGGCCGCCCACTACGGCTACCTGGTCTTCTATAACCTGATCTATATCCTGCCGTTGCTCACCATTGTCCTGGTCTTCACCTACACCCTGGGGACCAGGAAGCTCACCGAGCAGCAGGGGCGGATACTCAAGCTGCTATCCGGTTTCATGATGCTGGGATTGGGGTTGGTGATGCTGATCGCCCCGGAACTGTTGTCGCGGCCCTGGGTCGGTGCCTTGCTGTTGGGGACGGCGCTGATACTGGCCGCGACCATTGCGTTGCTGGAGCGGCGGATGCGCTCGGCGGCGTCTTAGGCGATTGCCGCAAGCGCGTCGGTCCGCACCGCGGACCCAAGGGTTAAGGCCGCGATCCGGCCTCGATCAAGATTCTGGCCACTTGGGCTCGCCGGGTGCGTAGTCAGGCCATCCTGGCCTGACACCGTCAGGGCTGGAAGCCCTGACTACACACGCCGCTGGCCGGGATTACGATCAACGCCCGCGATCCGTAGGGTCCGCTATGCGGACCGGCGGCCCGCGCCTGCGCTAAATCCAGGTCGGGTGCCCGGACACGGCTTGGTCGCTTGACTCGGCTTGGATCATGTATTCGCCGCAATGAGGACATTTGATATCGTAGGGGTTCAATGCCCGTGTGTCATGAAAGGTCCAGTAGGCGCCGAGCTTGAACAAGCTGGTATTGCAACTCCAGCAGTAATTTTGGACAACGAGTTGTCCGCACAGCTCATTGCAACACCGTTCTGCCTGGGACCGACCGCGCGAGTGTTCGTGCTCGGTTTCGGACTTGCTGAAAGCCACTTCCCGGCAGGCCGGACAGAAGGGTACGATTGAGTTTGCCCCGGCGTCGGTGTCGGCGAACAGAAACAGGTGCATCATGATGAGCCGGATCAGCGGGTCGGTCGCGCCTGGACGCAAAAGTACCGCCCCAAAGCGATGATTCGGATGCCCCTGATCCCATTCGGGCCGCGTCGCGGGATCCGGCGTGAAATGCCCGCCGCCATAGCGGCAATAGCGCTGCCACTCTTGGACCGAGTTCTGATCCCGACCGGGGTGCAATACGAACACGCGATTGCGGCCCTGTTCGTCATAACCCTTTTCCAGCAGGTCAGCCAGCTTTTCATCGAGAGTCGGTCCGGGTTCCGCTGAGCCAATCGGCACGAACTGGTTGAATTTGGCATCCATGATCAGTTTCGGGCGACCAGCGGGTCCGAAGGTTGCCATGTGCGTTGCTTCGGTTAATCGGGGGTCGATCAGAGTGATGACGAAATCCGGCGTGCGCGGCTCGCCGTTCATCAGCAGTCGCGGCTCATACTCCAAGAGAAGGGTGCGGTTCGCCGTCACATCATGGAAGCGTATGCTTAGTGTCTTGTCCTGAGTCCATTGACCAACGAGGGCGGTCAGCAGATCGCTTTGATAGCGCCGCTCCGGAACCAACTGAAACTCTTCCGTCAGCACGCGCACGATCTTGAGCAGACACCAGCGCTCGTAGACTCTCGGAAGATCCAGTATCCCCACCCTGTCCTCGCGGAAGAGCCGATCCAACAGTGAAAGATCAAGGTTGGCGGCTTCGAGTGCGCGCCGAAACGCTGCCAGCGCGCCGCGATAATCGGGATCCTGCACATAGGCCATCGCGCCGGTGGGAATCAGACTCAGAGTGCTCGCTATGCCAAGGTCGCGGGCACGTCTCAGCACCGGTGCCAGTTGTTCACCGAGATCCTTCAGCGCGGTGGACGTCTTTGTCCAGTGATCGGACTGAGTTTGGTCATGCTGGGCTCGGCGGAGTTCGGATTGCTGGTCGCGTTCCTGATTCTGTCGTTGTTTCTGGGTGAGCCTGCGGCGATAGCCGGGCTGTTCGATGGCCGTTTGTTCGCGAGCCAATCGCTGCAATTCTTCTTGGACCTTGCGCTCCCATCCCGACTCAAGTGCTGTAAGTTGCAGGACCTCATAGGTGACACAGGGGTACTGGTCATTGGCGTAAGACCAGTCAGGGTTAAACCTGCCGGACGCGGTATAGCTTTCGCCCTTCCTGAAAACCACTGTGACTGCGTCGCAATCCGCCCGAAAGACCAACCGCTGATTCTTGTCGGAGGGGAGCGGATGATCAGCCTCGTCAACCCAGTCGAAAAAGCAGCCGACTTCGTTGTGGTGTCCTGTCTTGGGCACGCTTGTGACTCTGATTCGCAGGGTCATTACATCTCCATGCGCGACCTTGCCTTTCAGCAACCGTGTTCGACACTGTTGCATCGCGGAAAACTGCTCCTTCAATTCCGCGATCTCTTGGCGAAGACGCTCGGGTGAGACTTGAGCACCGCCATCCGACTCCGTCGCCCGCCGCCACGTCTCGTCCGCTCGTTGATGAAATTCCAGGGCACGGGACTCGGCCGCACGCCGCAATGCCTGAATCGACAGATCCAGTCGGCTCGCCATACCGAGCAACTGGCGGTTTTCCGGGGTATCGAACGACGGCGCATGACCGCGGCCGGTCACCCGCCGCGGTGAACCGCGCAGGGCCAACTCCTGAAAGGTCCGGTTGGTCGGACGCACGCGCTCCAACGGTTGAGCTTCCAAGTGCTCACGCAATTCGCTGTGCGGCCGGTTCAGGGCACGACGCACGTAGCGGATATGGTCGCGAACCGCGGCAAGGTAATCCTGATTGACTCCGCCGGCGGGACGTTGCGCCGTCACGGTGGTCGGGCTCTTCGTATCGAGGATGAGTTGCCACAGGCCGGTTCGAAACTCGTCCACCAAGGTCTCAAACTCATCGGGATTGAAGCCCGGTATGGAAATTCGCAGATCCACCTCATAGCCACCAATCCGTAAGCGCGCTGCACCGGCATGATTTCGGGTCAGGGGTGCGTGGCTTTGGTGTTGCTTGTTCCAATCGCCTTTCTCGATCCACCAGATGCGCGACTCGTCGGCGCGTACCGGGCTCAGCGGCCAGGATGTACCGTCGGCGAGTATCAGCAGTGGCGTATCATCCGTGTTCACCGTCACGCCAAGTTGACCCACCTGGCTGGGGCTGACCTCGGGATAAGCGAAAGTCTCGCCGGTATACCGGCCGGAGCCATCGTCGAACAACTGGATGGGCGAGCGGGCGAGTTCAATGCGCGACGGGGTATTTTTTGTTTCCCAGGTCACCCGGACGATGCGAAGTTCAAACGGGGGTGGCGCCATGGTCAGGCCCAGTAATTGTAGATTCCGTCATTGGCTTCGGCGCGCTTGATCAGCTTTCGTAGTGCATCCTTGGCATCAGCCTCCGGTGCCGCCTTTAACCGATCGGCGACATCCTCTTGAAACTGTGAAACCAGTGCTGCAACGGTTAAGGTGCCCAGTCGTGATGGCTGTTTTCCATCAAATGAAAAGCGCGGCAGCAGTTTTTGCTTGATGAGTTGGTTCAGTACCAAGGCGTCACATGCTTCACTCGACATCCCTGCTTCCAGGAGCAGACTGAGGTGTTGTCGGAAGGCCGCGGCTTGCCGAATCAATCGCAATCCGATCTCGATCCCCATAGGTTCCAGATAGCGATCGGCCCACTGCATCAGCGCCTGCGAAACCGCATCGGTCGTGTGGGGAGCGAACGGGGGATAGGGCTCGCGCGGGAACTCAGTCGCGGGAATGCACACGCCGGTCTCAGGCAGGGGGCTGTCGCCGATCTCTTTGATCACTTGTTGCCAATAGCTCAGCGGGCTTTGAAATTGAAGCACATGGGCACGGTCCAGCACCTTTGGCGAAAGGTAGTGGGTGGTCGCATCCATGTTCACCGTTCCAACAAAGCGGACATTCGTCGGAATACGCAGTCGGGACGGCACCTTGAGTACGCCGGCAACCATGCGCCGCAAACGGGCGTGGGTGTGCAGAACGGATTCGCCGTCGTCCATGCCGAGCCGGTCCTTGAGTTTGGCAAGGATCTCGCGATCTTCCAGGACGGCATCGAGATCCTGCAGGTCCTTGCCCGCGCCCGCGTCCATCAGACTGTCGACCAACAGCTTGAATTCGGTATGGACATGCCCGGCTTCCTCGTCCGCGTAGAGTGCGATGGTCGGCGGTTCGTCGCGTTCTTCCAAAGCGGAAAGAAAATCGGCAAAATAATACTCAATACGCGCCAGATTCATCTCGTCGAGACAGATGATGTGCAACCGCTGCGGATCGCGCTGCGCGGTGAGGAGCGCATCGAGGAAGGGCGGGGTGAGATAGCTGCGCTGCAACGGATTGTAGTAACCGATCAAGTCCTCGGCACTGGTCCAGTTGGGCTTGACCGGAATGATGTGCGCCACGTTCCCGGTTGCTTTGGCATAGGACTTGACGAGCATGGTCTTGCCTGAACCGGACAGGCCCGAAAGGATGATAAAGTCGCCGGTCAGCATCAAGGCATGGAAGGTAGCAAGCAGTGCGCGCGGATAGATGATCTGCTTGCGGTACAGATAGCGCTGGAGGTGAGAGGCGAGTTGGGGATAACCTCCCTGCAGATCGGTGAGGGTGGGCCAGTCGCTTGTCGGCGTCGCGGCATCCGACTGGGGCAGACCCAGGAGTGTGGCGCGTTGCTCTTTGGTAATGAGTTTGAGTTCAAAGAGACGGTCGGCCTGATTCTGGACCGAGTCGGTTAGTTGTTGGCTCTGATTCGCCAGACGCCTGAGCGTCTCGTCATAACTGTTACGTATCTCCACAAGCTCACGCCGAAGCTGCTCGGTCTCCTGCTCACGGATAGAGCTGGCCTCAGCCTTGATCTCGGCAAGGATCTGATCGTGTTTTTCCGTAACTTTGACTATCCGTGCTCGAAGGTCTTGGAGTTCCTTACGTTTATCCGCGATGGCGGTTGTGATTTCAGCAACGCTGGCACTCAATTTCTGTTCCTGATTTTCCGGGTCGGCGTCGCGCTTCTGGACGTCGTGACGCCGCTGCTCCGGCAGTAGGGTGCTGGTCGCGGCGCCGGTCTTGTGCCCGGGCTTCCGTTCGTTCATGTCGTGAGGTCGGGGTCCATCGCAAGGTTTAAATGGTTCAGAGACTCAAGGCGTCGTTGTCCTTATGACACGTAAGATACCTGTACCTTAGGTCCGGGAATCGAGATCTGGATCATGTTTGCGCGCCTGGCTCGTCCTCCCAAGCAAAGGCGATCAGATTGCGTGCGGATTTGCGGTAGGGCAGGGCAACTTCGTGGATGCTGCCGAGGAGGCCAGCGAGGATAGTGTACACGCGTGCTGCCTTCGTCTCGATGGCTTCGGCAAGCCCCTTGGGCGGTTGCCGGAGATTCTGTGCCAGGTCGCTGATGTCTTGGCAAAGGCCTTTGGTCGCGTGTTACCCCCAGCAATTCCAAATTTGGGCGGCATCGCGCGACCCCTGGTGGATGCGGCGCGCGCCACCGCCGTGCCGGGTCCCTGACATCGAAAAGCGCGCCTTATCCACCCTACAGCGGCGCCGGTTTTGTAGGGTGGATAAGCGCAGCGCATCCACCATCAGCCTCGCCGCCCAAACGCTGCTGACGGTGGCCACCAAAATTTGGAACTGCTGACGTTACCCTCCGGTGACTGGCGGAAAGATCCCGATCTCGTCACCATCCCGAATCGTGACCTCGGGGCGAACGATCTCCTGATTCACGGCAATCATCAGCCGCTCGCCTTCGCGCAGCGTATTGGCCCAGACTCCGCCGCGGTCGCGCAGGTGGGCGAGCAGGTCGGCGGCGGTCGCGATCCCGGACGGACAGGCGACGGTTTCCTCGGCCAGTCCGAGCTGTTCGCGCAAACGGGCGAAATACAGGATGTGGATCATGGTGGCGGTTTCAGTGGAAGAGGTTGGCGAAGGGGATGAAGTCGACCCGGTCCCCGCGCCGGATCACCTGGCCGGGCGCGATCTCGATCAGACCTTCCGCCCAGGCGACCGATGACAGGACCGCGGAGGAGCGGGTGGGATAGACCGCCAGTTCCAGTTCGCCGTCCTCGCCGGTCTCCAGTCGGGCACGATGGAATTCGGTGCGTCGGTCCGGCTTGGGCCAGTCGAAGCCGGCGCGCAGCTTGAGCGTGCGGGGCGTCAGGTCGCCGGTCACGCCCTGCATGTGCAGGATGAGCGGACGGGCGAAGAGACAGCAGGTCACGAATAGCGACACCGGATTGCCGGGGCTGCCGAAGAAGGGCGTCTCGCCGACCCGGCCGAAGGCGACCGGCTTGCCGGGGCGCATGGCGATGTTCCAGAGATCGAGACGACCGAGCCGTTCCACCGCGGGCTTGAGATGGTCCTCCTCGCCCACCGAGACGCCGCCGCTGGCGACGATCAGATCCGCCACCGCCGCGCCACGGCGCAGGGCTTCGATGGTGTCATCGAGGGTGTCGGCGACGATGCCCAGATCCAGAATCTCGCAGCCAAGGCCCTGGAGCAGCCCCCGCAGTGTAAAGCGGTTGGAATTGTAGATCTGGCCCGGCCCCAGCGGCTCGCCGGGCATCGCCAACTCATCGCCGCTCGCCAGGATGGCGACCCTCAGGCGTCGATAGACCTGCAGCTCGGCCACGCCGACCGATGCGGCGAGCCCGAGATGCTGGGGCGCCAACCGGGTGCCGGCGGCGATCACCCGCGCGCCGGCCTGGATGTCCTCGCCCGCGCGTCGGATATTCGCCCCGGCCTTGACGTCGAGCGGGATGACGACCGTCTCGCCCGTGCGGGTGCACACCTCCTGGATCACCACGGTGTCGGCGCCCTCGGGCACCGGCGCGCCGGTGAAGATGCGCGCGGCGGTACCGGGTTCCAGCGGAGTGCCGGTGATTCCGGCCGGGATGCGCTGGGTGACCCGCAGGCGTCCGTCCTGCGCGGCCAAATCCGCGTGACGGATGGCATAGCCGTCCATGGCACTGTTGTCCCAGCCGGGGACAGGGATGGTGCTGGTCACCGGGGTGGCCAGTACGCGCCCGAGCCCGGACTCGGTCGGGATACGTTCAAGGTCGGTGATCGGCTGGACCCGCGTGAGCAGGACCTCGATCGCTTCCTGCTTGCTCAGGGTCGGACGCCGCTCGGCGGTCGATTCGCAGTCGTTCTGGGTCGCCATGGCGCGCCCCTCAGCGCTCGCGCAGACGCGGGATGAGCTGGGCGAAGTTGCAGGGCCGGGTGCGGATGTCCAGTTGCGGCAGCAGGATGTGTTCCCAGGCGGTGCGGCAGGCGCCGGTCGAACCGGGCAGACAGAAGACAAAGGTGCCGTTGGCCAGGCCGGCGAAGGCGCGGGACTGGATGGTCGAGGCGCCGATCTCGGCAAAGGAAATCTGACGGAACAGTTCGCCGAAGCCCTCGATCTCCTTGTCGAACAGCGGCCGGACGGCCTCGGGGGTACTGTCGCGTCCGGTCACGCCGGTCCCGCCGGTGCTCAGGACGACGTTGACCTCAGGGTCGGCGATCCAGCCCGAGACGACCGCGCGCAGTTGATAGACATCATCGGGCGCGATCAACTTGGCGATGACCCGATGTCCGGCCGTCTCGGCGCTGTCCCGCAAAAAGTGCCCGGAGGTGTCCTGGTCCTCGCCCCGGCTATCCGAGACGGTGAGGATCGCGATATTGAGCGGCAGAAAGGCCTGCTCAGTGAAGTGCTCGGTCATGCCACTCTCCTGCGTTGTAACGCCTGTTCGTCGATCGCGATGGTGCGGCTGGAGTCGAAGGCCGCGCGTGACCGTCAGCTTAGGCGATTTCCGGACCACCCGATACCACCCACCATCGGCTCGGATGTCGATGCGACTTCAGTCGCACCGATTCGGACGCAGGTGCGACTGAAGTCGCACCTACACTGACCGGTATCCAAACTGTCCGCAATCGCCTCAATGCTCGCCCTTGGTCCGCAGCAGTCCCGCCAGCCGATTACCCTGCTTCTGTGGTCCGCCGCGCGGAAAAATCTGGTGGAGATAGCGGTTGCTGCCGCGCTCGGGTCCCCAGACCTCGCGGAAGTGAACGATCATGTCGCGTACTGTGGTCTGAATGCCGTTGCGGGCGAAACGCGCGCGCAGCAAGCGGATCACCTCCCAGTGCTCCCCGGTCAGGGTCAGCCCCTCCTGCGCGGCCAGGGCACGCGCGAAGTGCTCCGACCAGTCCGAGGGGTCGACCAGATAGCCCTCGCTGTCGGTCAGGATGGCGCGGTCACCGACCTGGAGCGTGCGGGTCGTCATGCTCGGGTAGGCATTACTGCCAGCGGGAAACGTGCCGGGGAGCCCGCGCGAGTCCCGCTCGGATTGGGTCATGGACCAGAGCGCGATCGGGATCTCCCCCGCGAGCCGGCCCTGGTAGCGCACGACCCCGGAGACCAGGACCGCGCCGCTGGTCGGCGGCAGGTCGAAGCTCGCCATGCCGGCGCGGTCGGTCAGCACCGCCGGGGTCTCGCTGCCGTCCGCGTCCAGGCGCAGCACGACGGGGGTGTGCTTCAGGGGTTCCTGGGTGGCCTTCATGGAAACTCTCACTGCGATCATCGTCCGATCTCCGACGGTTGCGACATCCACACCGAATCTGTTGTCATGAGCGTAATGGCGATCATGACTAAAGAAAAACGAAATTAATCGGTCGTTGGTATCGGCATTCTCGATACAATCAGGTTCCAGCCCTTGAGGACACGGCATGGATATCGACCAGATCAAAACCTTTCTCGCCGTCGTCGCCCACGGCAGCTTCCTGGAGGCCGCCGCGCGGGTGCATGTCACCCAGTCGACCGTCAGCGCACGCATCCAGAACCTGGAGCAGGGACTCGGCGCGCGGCTGTTCGTGCGCAACCGCGCGGGCGCCAGCCTCACCCCGGCCGGACAGCGGTTCCTGCGTCACGCCAAGACCCTGCTTCTGACCTTCGAGCAGGCGCGTCACGATGTCGGCCTGCCGAGCCGCTTCCGCGCCAGTCTGACGATCGGCGCGCGCATCGCGCTCTGGGACGCGTTCCTCCCGCACTGGGCCGGGCGCATGCGCGCGGCGGCGCCGGACATCTCGCTCAACACCGAGATCGGCTTCGAGGAGGACCTGATGCGCCGCATCATCGCGGGCACAATGGATCTGGCCCTGATGTACAGCCCCCAGCAGGGCGCGGGCATTCAGGTCGAACACCTGTTCGACGAGACCTTGATCCTGGTCGGCGACGCGCCGGACCGGTCCCCGCCGGATGACAGCTATGTTTATGTGGATTGGGGTCCGACCTTCTACGCCCAGCACCGCAAGGTCTATCCCGACCCGGAGCGGCCGGCGCAGACCGCCAACATCGGTTGGCTCGGCCTGCAGTTGATCCTCGTCAACGGCGGCACCTGCTTCGTGCCCGAGCGCGTGGCCGCCGGCTATCTGCGCGGCGGCTGTCTGCATCGGATCGAGGGGGCGCCGACCCTGACGCTGCCGGCCTATGTCGTCTATCCGGGCGACAGCGATTCCAGCGAACTCACTACCGCGCTGATTACGCTGCGCGCGCTGGTGGCCGAGGGTTTGGCGGCGGGTGTCGGCGGTTCGGAAGACGGCTGATCCTCAATCGCCAGGCTCTTCCCAAACCGCTGGCGATTACCACCCGAACTCCGGATAGCGCCAGGCGCTAGACCGGTTCGAGCCCTTGATGAGGATCGGCCGGTAAGGTCAGTCGAATCGCGTCCCCCGTAACGACGGTTCCTCCATTCACGACGACACCCATGACCCCGGCCTTGCGGATGAGACCGCCGTCCGGTGCGCGGTCGACCACCGCCGCCATGAGTCCGGGCCGGTAGGTATCGAGTTGGGAGCAGGGGCTGCGTAAACCCGTCAGCCGAACCACCGCCTCGGTCCCAATGGACAGTTCGGTTCCGCAAGGGAGGGACAAGAGGTCGATGCCCCGTGTTGTGATGTTCTCGCCCATGCTGCCCGGCTCGATCGCGAAGCCGCGCGCAACCAGTTCGTCGAAGAGTTCGCTCTGTATCAGATGCACCTGCCGCAGATTCGGCCGGGCCGGATGGCGTCTGACATGGAAGCGGTGCCTGTCGGCGACCCCGCAATGCGCATCACCCTCGACCCCAAGCCCCGCCAGCAGACGGATGCTCGGCCGGGTCTGCTTGGAAACGCCATGGCGCGCGTTCGCGGCAACGGCAATGACGATCGGGTTCATAGCGTGCAACCTCGGGTGACTCATGGCACATCGGCACCGCGGCCGCTGAAAAACAACCGGGGAAATCGGGGATCGTGACGCCGTGGGCGTGGTCGGCGTCGCCTGGATGCCTATACACCGGATACGGCATGATCTCAACTCCTATTGCGCCAGCTTACACAAGCGATCTGCCATGGCAAGTCCAGCCTCGATCCTGGCCTCGGAAGTTGAGTCCGTAAGGCTGAAACGTGTAAGAATGAGCCGGCTGGCGCCGGCTTGAACGACGTCTCACGCGGACGCAGACGAGGAGGTCGAAAGGGCACGGGGTATTGGGGTGCGGACAGATCCACCAACAAATCCGCGCACTCGGCTTACCGAAAAAGTCGCGCAGCGACCCCGTGGGAGCGGCGTCTCGCCGCGATGGGCCGGGCGCGTAGTTGCAGATCACCGCGGCACCGCATCGCGGCGGGACGCCGCTCCCACGGGGGACATTCATCTTCCGGGGCGGCTGATTTCCCTTCCATGGCCGTTAGCCGCTTAGGTGTTCTTCTCTTGAGCACGCAGCACACGGGCTAGAGTCCGCAGTGCTTCATTAACACATTTGGCATCCGGAAAAACCTCAGCGACGTCGGCGTCCAGTAAGACTGTAGTCGCCTCAAACGCCTTGGCAAATTTCCCGCGGACCCTGTCTTTCATGGTTTCAAAATCATATCGTAGTAACGTTCATCGCGCGCTCGCTCCTTGGCCACCCGTGAGGCGTATTTCTATTCGGCTTTCGGAAAACGTGGTCTGTCCCCGATTGCTGGTCCCCGATTGCTGTCGTAAGAGGCCAAAGTCAATCAGGCTGCGTGAATATTAATGTCTTGTTGTTCAGACGGTTTAGGGCTTGCTGGCACGACGCGGCGGCCTTGACGGCCCTGCTTCCGGCGAGCATCTTCGCAGATCGCGTGTAGGTCATTACCGAACCGCTCAGCGTATTCTCTGCGGGTATTGTGGATCTCGTCAATAATTGGGTTCACCTTCATGTTATATCTCTAATAGCTCCAATGGCGTGCAAATGATGGGCGGCTCATACCCGAAAGAGCGGATAACTGCTTCTATTCTGCTTCGGAATGCCGGGTTTGCGATATGTGCGCAATTCCAAGTTAGTAAATAGTCCATACCGCCAATGGCTGCCATGGCAATATGAAGTGGGTCTATTTTGGCTCTTGGCGGCAAGGATGCGTGCAGCAAGAGTTCTTGTGCGATTAACTCGACTTCTTCCGAGATTTCGATCTCAGGGATTCCGCTTAGCACTTCCAGTCTTCTCTCGGCTGCTTCCGGAGCGCCGCCTGACGCTTCTTCTAGGACAAATTCTGAGATGAAGAGTTCAAAGTCCTCGCGCCTGTCCCACCACTCTCTTGTCGTCTCTTGGTTGCCTGCGATAACTATATCCCGACTCCGCCAAGCCGTAAGGTAACTTGGGATTGACGTTTCAACATACACCTTTGGTTTCAAGGGCATCTCCTGGTGAAACGATTCTTGGTCTTCCTGCCCGCAAAATTGATCCTGACCCATTTAACCCTTGGTCACTCCTCGGCTAAGGTGCGAGAGGATCGGGGTCCGGTCTTGAGAGGACCTGGATTAGGTCTTGGAATCACGCATTTTTCACGAGACCAAGGAAACGGCGATTACGTGCTGGATTACAAGACCTGACCCCGTCCCTATGCTATGTGCGTAACCGTAACTCTGTCACCGTATTACCGTAATTGGGGTCAAGTCTTGCACAGGGACCGGGGTCAAGTCTTGTGCACAGGGACCGGGGTCAAGTCTTGCAATCACACATTCTTCACGAGACCAAGGAAACGGCGATTACGTGCTGGATTACAAGACCTGACCCCGTCCCTGGCTTTGACCCCGTCCCTGGCTTGAGCTTGGGAATGTTGGGGTTCCTTCGTCACCCCAACCTACGGCCATCAGTTATGCGATGCGTTGCAACACTTGGCTAAGAGAGATTCTCAGCGTTGGGTCGGAAGCACTCCAAAGCTCTTGCATCATAAGGATTATTTCTCCCGCGCCTTCTTCTTGACGGGGAAGGTTCGATATTCGACCGGACTCAATCAATACAGCTTCGCTAGACGTGCATAGAATTGCCCAGGTTTCGTCTTTGTACCAGACTACAGCGAACTTGGGGCTTCCATATTTGGGGTGGTCGCGTAGAGTCCTATTTCCTTCCGGAGAAAATAACTGAAGGACAGAATCCTCGGCAGAGCTAAAAGCTCTGGATAGGCTATCATTGGCGCTTTTTCCTTTCTGGTTCTTTTGCAAGCCGAACCGTGAACTATGATGCTTGCGCCAAGCAAAGTTTTCGTGAACTGCTGCAAATTCCGCACAGGTGGCAACCTTATTCGATACTGCGCCCCAAGATAGTTCCGCCACTTTCTTTTCCTATGCTGTGCTGTCGCCTAACGACCAAGATAAGCCGACCCGCATGCGGCACCAAGCTTCAGATCAGCTACGACGCCGGCCGCGCGAGGTCGGCTTGAGCACCGTGTTAGGCGATTGTTAATTGTAACTGTGTGCTTGTTTGCCAACATCTTATTATTAAAATGATACGCTATGATGCGAGACCTGACCCCGTCCCTCCTTTCGGCGGATATAAATGAGCCTAGTCCGAATGGCACTGACTTAAGGCGTTAGCCTCATATAAACAAGCGGTTGCGATGGTGCGAAGTCAGCGAAAAACGGTTGCGGACTGGGCCGATGCCCGGAAACACCGCCGAAAAGACTGCCTGAACTCAAGTGACTGTTTGTCGCACTGTCTGTAACCCGCGGATTTATAGATGTCTCGGCTTAAGTCAGTGCCATTCGAGCCTGGTCCCTTTTCTGTGTTTTTCTCGTGACCCCATTTCTCTCATTCCTCCTACAATGCGAGACCTGACCCCATTCCTCGCGTGACCCCATTCCTCGCGTGATTTCGCTACAAGCCAAAGCGTGATTTTAACTCTGACGACGATACCATGTACTGTTCATATAAGATGCCGGCTTTGGAGCGCTTGGGTTTGCGGGGGTTTGTAGTAAGGAAAATGGCACTATAACGCCCCGTTTGCGACATTATCTTCTCGACGTCTGTTTTTGGCACCAAGAAGAATATATACGGAACGTCTTGTTCTGGATAATCTGAAAGGTAACGTTCATCCTTCTTGCCCACGAGAATCAGCCAATCGTATTCTTTTTTCCCGCCTTCACCGAGAATCTTTCCCCATGCCCATCTGCGTGTGCTAGCGCCTAATACAGGGACGTTAAGGCTCGCCATTTTAACTTCAATTCTGGTTGCTCCTTCTCCAGTGACTAGATCTATGTCGTGCCCCTCGGCGTAGGCCGTTATAGAGCCGCCAACGAGCGACGAGACGATAGACTCACCACGAACGCCTTCAAAAAGGGTTGCATGCGCCTCGTAGAACGCGATGGTTTCTTGCAGTTCTTCAACGCGTTTCTTCAGCGCGGAATTTTCATCTATCAAGAGTTCCAGTTCAGATGTCACAGGTGTCTTTCCGATGTGTTCTTGACGCGCCCAACCGTGAAGTCTAAAGCGGCGCGCGCCTCTGATGAGCTAGCAAATTAGCACGACGCATGTGGCGCGCACTCGCTTTTTAAATACACTTAGGCGGACGAACTACCCCATAACACGTTGCCTTTTTAGGATTGGATCAGTGTTTTCTCAGGTTGTCAAGCCCTTGCGCTCCGTTCCTCCCCGCACCGTTCTTGCGTGATGAGGCAAGATTGCCTCATCACGCACGAACGCGTCGAGGGTACGCCACTAAACCGGGCGATGCGAAGGTTGTTCTCAGCAAAGAATGAACGAAGAAACAATCTTGTGAAGTCCCTTTCTCGACGGTTGGTTTAGGGTGCTTTGTAGGCACCGACCGAGGGCTGACATGCGTTGGTTCCACTGGTATTTCCAGGATAGCAGGCACGGAGGCGGTTGCCCGCCTGCTGTAACCCTGTCGTCAGAGATGATTCTCCCCCTCGGCCGCCGCCGACTCGGGTTTGCCCGCTTCCCCCTGGTAGGCGCGGCGGAAGGCTTCGACGAAGGGTCGGAAATCTTTCACGGTGCCGTAGATGGCGACCACGCCCGCGCGCCGGCGGTCGTAGACCAGGTTGACGCCTTCGGTGCGTCCGGCGGGATTCGGGCGGGCCTCGCCGTTGTAGTAGATCCAGTGCCGGGCATGCACGGAAGCATAGATCAGTTCCTGCTCGGCATGGCTCAGCCAGAGGACGACATAGTTCCAACTGCCGATGCTGAGCTTGACCTTGTGGGTGCTCGTCTCGGGCGACTCGGGATCGACCTGCCACTGAAAGACCGGGATCGGGCCGTCATAGGTCGGGTCCGCGTTACCCTGGGCCCCTCGATGAGCGGCGGTTCGAAGTCCGCGGGCGGCTCGGTCGGCAGTCCCTTCGACTTCGGCGGCTTGCCTGCCGTGTCCTCGCCCGCCGCGAGCAGATCCTTCAGGTGCGGCGCGCCGCCGTGATCGAGCCCGGCGTGATCTCGACCTTAATGGTCGCCACCTGCGTGCTCACCGCCTATTTTCTCGTCGATACCAAGGATCAGACCTATCGGACTGATCCCGTGGGAGCGGCCTCCGGCCGCGACGCGGTGCCGCGGTGAACGCCGATGGTCAGGATCCCGCGCGGCCCCATCGCGGCCGGAGGCCGCTCCCACGGGAGATCGTCATTGGACGCAATTTTCGGAATGAACGCGCTACTGACGCGGGCCGAACAGCAAGTCGGCCGCCCGCCGCAGGGCGTCCGCGTCCACGACCGCAGTGTCTGTCGGCGCCTTGGGGTTGGGCTCGAAGAACTCGCAGAAGTTGGCGCGGATCTTGTCGACCACCCGCTCCACTTGGGGCTCCATGCACTCATTCGGCCGCCCTGGGGCGAAGTGCCGGCAGTTGCGGCAGCAGTGAGCCGGCTTCTTGCAGCCGGGGCAGTCGGTCTCCCGCCCCAGATCGAGCCGGGTCAGTCCATGACCGCAATTCCAGCAATAGCCACGGATGTCTTCGCTCATGATCAGCCCCGTCTTCAAAATCTATACTTTTTAAAACGATAAACCGCGCCAGATCCAGCGATCGTCGAGTCTGCCGGGCCGATCCCATTCAAAAACATCGCATACCGCGCTGGGCGCGGTTTAGACCGGAGTGAAAAAACTTGACCAATGCCGCTCAGGCCATGAGCAGGCGCCTTTCCAACAGTCGTTGCAGGCTGCGACGACCATCGGCGATCAGGAAAACTCGGACCATCCGCTCGGCCTCGTACACCCGATAGAGGATGCGGTAAGGCTTGAAGAAGACCTCTCGAAAGTCCCGAATGCCGAGCGTCGCCAGTTCCCTGGGGTAGGTGCCACGATTTGGCTCTGTCGCCAGACCATTGATGGTTGTCTCAATGGCACCGAGCACATGGATCGCCCGCTCAGGGAGATCATGCTCGGCGATGAACGTAACGATCTCGTCGAGATCCCACTCGGCGGCGGCATTCAGCTCAACACGATATTCCATCGGTTCGGGCTCAGGGCTCGGAACCGCTCAGTGCCAGCCGTTTGCGCAGGTCGGCGAACACTGTCGCCGCCGGTCGCGTCTCGCCGCGCGCGACCTCGTCGTTGCCGAGCGCCAGGATCTTCAGCAGCGCCAGGGTCTCCCGGTCTTCCTCGTAACTGGCGATGTCTTGCAACACCGCCTTGGCCTCGCCGTTCTGAGTGACGATCACGGGCTCCCGGACCTCCTGTAGCTGTCGAATTAATTCCGCCGCATGCGCTTTGACGTAGCTGACAGGTCTGATCTGCGCCGTGGGCTTCATCGGGTTTCACCGTCGGTGGGTTGATATTCGGTCCGAGTATAGAGCATTCGTGCGCGATCTGGGCGTGCTCGCGTCGGCGCCGACAGTTCCAAACTGAGATCAAAGCCGTTGCCTGAACCAGGCCGGGAGTTCCAGGTAATCGACATGGTCCGCCAGGGTGGCGGCTAGGCGTTCGGCGATTTCAAGTCCTTCCTGCAACAGATCCTTGGCGGTTTGCGTATGACCTGCCGCTTGCTCCAGGGTGCCCAGGTTACGGAGCGAGACCGACAGGTCGCGCAGCGCCTCGGGGGTCTCACCCTGGGCTTGGATCACGCCTCTCGCGATGGTAACCATCCAGCCGGAGACCTCCGCGGCACTGGTCAACCGGCGGCGGCGCACCAAGACCTCGATGGTCCGATCCGCGGTCAGCAAAGCGCCGTGGTCGGTCGCTCCACGATCGCGCAGGCGCTGCCACTCCAAGGCCAGTGCGTTCTTGGTCGAAGTCAACGGGAAGGGCTCCGGTCTCCTCGTGCAGCAGCTTGCGCGGGCGCCGCAGTTCGGTGCTCTTGCCGTTGCCGCGAAAGCCGGTGAGCAGATGGACGCTCTCGGACTCGGCGAGATCGAGCCGCTGCCACAGCCGCAGGATCGGGTCTCTCGCCGGATCGTCGGCATGAATCGGTACGTACCAGGGATCGTCGGGTTCCAGCGGCAAGGCGCCCGCGCCGCTCAGGGCACGGTAGAGGTCACGCAGGGGGTCGGGCTGGGCGGGGGCGGCCATGGGTCGGGCGGGCAGCGGCACGCGGCGCCGCGGCGGGGTGCCGCGGCGCCGGGCCTGCCGATCGTAGGCGATTTCCGGCGAATCTGCACCGGCGGGTTCGTCTGTTCGCCCGCCCGGCATGTCGCCGTGAAAGTCGCGCAGCGACCCTGTGGGAGCGGCGTCCCGCCGCGACGGGGCCGGGCGCGCAGCCGCAGGCTTAGAGGTCACCGCGGCACCGCATCGCGGCGGGACGCCGCTCCCACGGGGACATTCACTGTTTGGGGTCGGCTGATGTTCTTTCCATGACTGTTAGCCTGACGAGTGTCACGCAGACGCGAGGTCGACCGGCTAACGATGATCAAAGTCAGCGCTCATTGATCAGATCAACAGCGCCACCACCGCCCCGGTCATCAGCGTCGCCAGGGTCCCGGCCAGGATGGATTTCATCCCCAGCCCGACGATCTCGGGGCGCCGCTGCGGGGCCATGGCGCCAAGGCCGCCGATCAGGATGCCGAGGCTGCCGAAGTTGGCGAAGCCGCACAGGGCGTAGGTCATGATGAGTGCGCTGCGCTCGCTCAGGGCGCCGTTCGGCAGGCCGGCGAGTTGGAGGTAGGCGATCAGTTCGTTCAGGATCGTCTTGACGCCCATCAGGGCGCCGGCGGTGGTGGCCTCGGCCCAGGGGATGCCGATCAGCCAGACTACCGGGGCCATGGCCCAGCCCAGGGCGCGCTGCGCGGTGAGCGGGGCGCCGGCCACGTCGGGCAGCAGTCCCAGGGTCTGATTGACGATCCCCACCAGGGCGACCATAACGACCAGCATGGCGATGATGTTCAGCCACAGCGGGATGGCGTCCAGGGTGCCGCGGGTGATGGCGTCCATGGCGCTGTTGGTCTCGGGAACGATGGGCACGGGGTCCGCGGCGGCGTCGCGCGTCTCCGGAACCAGCAGGCCGGCGATCAGGAGCGCGGCCGGGGCATTGATGAGCGACGCGGTGAGGATGTGACCCATGGCGTCGGGGATCACCGGCCCCAGGATGCCGGCATAGAGGAACATGACGGTGCCGGCCACGGTGGCCATGCCGCAGGTCATGACGCCGAACAGGGCGCTGCGCGACAGGCCCGCGAGATAGGGCCGGATCAGCAGCGGAGCCTCGGTCATGCCGACGAAGACGTTGGCGGCGGCGGCCAGGCCGAGCGGCCCGCCGGTGCCGAGCGTGCGGCGCAGCACCCAGGCGAAGCCCTGGACCACCAGCGGCAGGATGCGCCAATGGAACAGCAGGGCCGAGAGCGCGCTGATGACCAGCAGCAGCGGCAGGGCGCGGAAGGCCAGCACGAAGCTGTTTTCAGGGCGCACCAGGTCGAAGGGCAGAGGCCCGCCGCCCAGGTACCCGAAGACCATGGCGGTGCCCTCCTGGGTCGCCGCCTGGACGGCGAGCACCAGTTGGTTCAGGCCAAGAAAGATTCCCTTGGCCGCGGGCAGTTTGAGCAGCACGACGGCGAGGACGAGTTGCAGCGCCAGGGCGCCGATGACGAGCCGCGGACGCACCGCCCGGCGGTCCTCGCTCAGGCCCCAGGCCAGCGCGGTGATCAGGAGCAGGCCGAGGAGGGGTTGCAACAGGCTGGGGAGATCGCTCACAAGGGCTGCATCCGGTAGGTCGGTCGGGTCGGTTCAATCCGCGGGGGCAGTTTAGCCGGAAATGAATGTGTTTGGTGCCTGGGCCTTGATCGTAATCCCGGCCGACGGCGTGCGTAGTCAGGGCTTCCAGCCCTGACGGTGTCAGGCCAGGATGGCCTGACTACGCACCCGGCGAGCCCAAGAGGAACCTTGGCGTCTTGGCGCCTTGGCGTGAGACATTCCGGATTTGAGCCAAGCCGGTGTGGCGGATACGCCCGTTTGAGCGCACTTCGCCACCAGTGTCCGTGCCTCACCGCATCCTACATTCTGACGGCTATTGGCGCAGTGTCGGCGACGCGTGCCTGGTGCTCGCCGCGAACAACTGCCCCGCGTCCACGGCATCCAGTCGGTAGGTGCGGTTGCAGAATTCGCAGGTGACCTGTAACTCGCCCTGTTCGGTGACGATGGATTGGACCTCGGTCTCACCCATGATGCGCAGCATATCTTCGATGCGGGTGCGCGAGCAGCCGCAGCGGAAAGCGATCGGCTCGGAGTCGAAGAGGCGAACCGATTCTTCGTTGAAGAGCCGGCGCAGCAGTTCGGCGGCGGGCAGTTCCAGGAGTTCGGCGGGCTTGACGGTGGCGGCCAGCAGGCCGACGCGTCCCCAGTCATCGCTGTCGGCATCGGAGGGCAGGCGTTGCAGCAGCAGGCCGGCCGCACGCGATCCGTCGGCGGCCAGCCACAGCCGGGTGGGGATCTGCTCGGACGCCTCGAAATAGCGCTCCAGGGCCTGCGCAATGTCGTCGCCGACCAGTGGAACGACCCCCTGATAGGGTGAGCCGTCACCGCGCTCGATGGTCAACACCAGGCGGCCGGCGCCGCAGCACTCGGGCAGGCTCCCGCCGTAGGGAACCTCCTCCTCCCAGCGGGCCACGCCGCGGATGGTGCGCGCGCTGGTGGCCTGCGCGACCAGGGTGCGCAGCGGGCCCTCACCCTGCACCTGCAGAATCAGGGAGCCCTCGAACTTGACGATGGCACTGAGCAGTGCAACCGCTGCCAGGGATTGACCCAGGTGGACGCGCACCGCCTTCGGATAGGGGTGGGCGTCGAGCACGGCGCGCCAACTGGCGTCCAGGTGAACCAGGTTGCCGCGGATGCCGGTGTCTTCAAAGAGGAAACGGCGGATGCTGTCGGTGTCTGCCATGAGATTTCACTATCATAAGGTTCGTTTGCGTACCGCGGGGACGGGCGGGCCGGATCGTCGCGGCCGCCCGGTGCTCGTCCTGGTTGAGCGCCGCGGCAGGGAATCAGGGCGCCTCGATGTGGGTCAGGAAATCCTGGACCGCCGGCGCCAGGGCGCGCTCGCCGGCCAGGACCGCGGGCTCGAATTCGCGCCGCCACAGCGGCATGAACAGCCGCGCCTGACGCCATTCCTCGTAGAGGATGCGCGCCAGCGGGCCGCCTTCCTCGATGAAGCCGGACTCCAGGAAGTCGCGCTGCGCCTGGTCGCGATCGTAGTCGAAGCGCAGGATTTGCCAATGCCAGCGCCCGCCGTGCCACTCCAGTTGGGCATAGCTCCCGCGCGGATCGCCGTCGAACGGGGAGCCGACCGAGCCGACGTTGAGGATCGGGGTGCCGTCCAGCACCCGTTCCAGCGGCCGATGGGTGTGGGCGGTGACGAAGAGCGCGATGTCGGGGGGGAGTTTGCCGCGCAGCGCCTCATCCGGGACCCCGGCCGAAATCCCTTCGCGGTTACTGGCCATGGTGCCGTGGGTGACGTGCACCCAGCTATCATCGGTGCCGCCGTGGAAGCACAGGTGATCCGGCCAGTCGGTCATGGCGTCCAGTCGCGGTTGCACCTGGGCCAGGGTCCAGTCGGCAAAGCGCCGCAGATCCGCTTCCAGGGGCGTGCGCGCCGCCTCGCGGCGGCACCGGTGGATCCAGGTTTCATGATTGCCCTGAACCGGCAGCCAGCCCTGACCACGCCGCAGTTCGTCGAAGCGTTCCAGGCAGTCCAGGCTCTTGGGGCCACGGTTGACCGGGTCACCGGCCATGACCACCAGATCCGGGCGCCACGCGAGGATGCGCGCGACCGCTTCCTCCATGGCCGGAAAGTTGGCCTGTACATCTGAAAAGATCGCGACCTTCATCGACTGTTACCCTTGGTCTTGCTTGGATGGCACCATACCGGTTTTTGCCGCCGGGCGTAAACCCATCCTGCAAATCGCCTGAGACGCAGCACCGATCGGTATACACTGTGCGGCCTGGCAGGCCGTATGCCGGGGCCGCAACACGAGAGGGCAACGATGACCAACGAAGTCGATACGGGTGAGCCGGATTGGGACACCCCGCTCATGCTTGCCACGACACCGGCCCTCCTGATCCACGCCCTGATGGGGACCGCGAGTGCCGTGCATACGGGCTGGGCGAGCTGTGTGGACGAGTCTCTGGTGCAATCCAATGTGCTGGCGATGGACGACAGTGCCGGCAACTATGTGCGGTTGGTGGAACAGGAGTTCGTGGAGGACGGCAAAGCCGAGCAGGTCTGGCGTGACTGGACCCTGGAGGTGCGGATCGGTGCCGTGCTGATGACCGGTCATTGGCAGTTCGAGGCCGCCTCCCATCCGTCCGATTGGGACTGGAACGCCCGCGAAGCGAGCCGTGCTTTCGAGCGTGCCTGCGTGCTGATCGGCCGCCGGGTGCGGCGCACGCTGGCGGTCGATGAGCCGGTGCCGACGGCCGCAGTGCCGCGGACCAGCCGTCATTGACGGTTCCCGGCCCTCGTTTTACGGCTTGCAGCGGTCGCCTGGGTGGGTCACAGTGGCTGATACCAACAAGGGGTGCTGAGCAGGCGCGGTCCGCGCGGCGGGTTGGCGCGCGGCACCGCCCGAAAAACCAAGATTCGAGGACTCGTTCATGAAGATCACACTCAACTTTGATATTACCCCCGCCGAGATGCGTAAGCTGGTCGGTCTGCCCGATGTCGAGGCGTTCCAGCAGCAACTGATGGACGATATTCGCACGCGCATGACGGCGGGCGTCGATGGCTATGACCCAATGAAGCTGTTCCAGCCCTATATGGCCGGTACCATGGCCTCTTGGGACATGTTCCAGAAGATGCTGACGGCGGGGTTCTCCGCGGGGAGTAGTGAGCGATCCGTTGACACCAGCAATAGCAAGACCGGGACCTAGCGCAGCACGCCGGATCGATTGCTGCCGTTTCCGATCGTTGTCGTTGTCGTAATCGGCCCGACCGCGCCGCGATTATGCCTCCCTGTGGCGAAAATCAGTCGATTACGATTACGACAACGACAACGACAACGATAGCGATAGCGACTGGGAGCGGTTGCGGGATGATTGGCGTATTGCGCCAGGCCTAACCGGGTGTCTGATCGTCCAGGCGCAGCGGCGCGTTGAGCGCTGCCCCGTCGAACAGCGCCCGGCCATCCGCCCCGAGCCGCAGCCGCCCCTGGGCGAACCAACCGACGACCCGCGGGTAGAGCCGATGCTCCGCCGCCAGCACGCGCGCGGCCAGTTGCTCCGGATCATCCCCCGGCAGGATCGGTACCCGGCCCTGCAGGATCACTGGGCCGCCGTCCAGTTCGGCGGTGACGAAGTGGACGCTTGCACCATGTTCGTGCTCGTCAGCCTCCAGGGCGCGGCGATGGGTGTTCAGACCGCGGAATTTGGGGAGCAGTGACGGGTGGATATTGAGGATCCGTCCGGCATAATGCGCGACGAACCCTGGGGTGAGGATCCGCATGAAACCGGCCAGCGCGACCAAGCCGGGCGCGTGGCGGTCGATCGCCGCGGTCAGGACCTGATCGAAGGCCGCCCGATCCGCGCACGCGCGATGGCTGACCACCGCGGTCGGGATGCCGGCGCGGCGTGCCCGTTCCAGACCGAAGGCGGTCCGCTCGTTGCTGACGACCGCGGTGATGCGATAGGGCCAGGCGCCCTGTGCATCGATCAGTGCCTGAAGGTTACTGCCGGACCCGGAAATCAGCACGACCACGGAGAGCGGCGGCCCCACGCCGGCGGCGGCCTCAGTCATGGTCCGCATCATCGGCGTAGATTACCCGCGGCGCGCCGGATGTCGACTCGACCGCACCGAGCGGCCACGCCTGTTCCCCGGCCGCGGTCAGCATCGCCAGCGCGGTGTCGGCGTCCTCCGGGGCCACACAAACCACCATCCCCAGTCCGCAGTTGAAGGTGCGGCGCAGCTCGGCCTCAGCGATCCCGCCTTGGCGCTGTAGCCAGTCGAAGACCGCCGGGCGCTGCCAACTGCCCGTGTCGACCCGCGCACAGGTCCCTTCCGGAAGCACCCGCGGCAGGTTCTCGGTGATGCCGCCGCCGGTGATGTGCGCCAGTGCATGGACGCGCAGCGCCCGTGTCAGCGGCAGCACCGAGCGCACGTAGATGCGCGTCGGGGCGAGCAGTCGGGCGCCCAGGGTCTCTCCCTCCAGGTCGGTGTTCAGGTCCGCCCCGGTGACCTCGATGACCTTGCGGATCAGCGAGTAGCCGTTGGAGTGGGGGCCGGACGAGCCGATTCCGATCAGTCGGTCACCGGGGCGCACCCGTTCCGGCAGGATCAGCTCGGAGCGTTCGGCAATGCCGACGCAGAAACCCGCCAGATCGTAGTCGTCGGCGCCGTACATGCCGGGCATCTCGGCGGTCTCACCGCCGGTCAGGGCGCAGCCCGCCAGTTCGCAGCCGCGGGCAATGCCGGTGATGACCGCGGTGGCGACCTCCAAATCCAGCCGTCCGGAGGCGTAATAATCCAGAAAGAACAGAGGTTCGGCGCCGCTGACCAGGATGTCGTTGACACACATCGCGACCAGATCGATGCCGATGGTGTCGTGGCGCTTGAGCGCGATGGCGAGCTTGAGCTTGGTGCCGACCCCGTCCGTGCCGGAGACCAGGATGGGCTCCCGATAGTGTTGGATCGGCAGCGCAAACAATGCGCCGAAGCCGCCCAGCCCGGTCACCACGCCCGGGCGGAAGGTGGCGGCAGCCAGCGGCTTGATCCGCTCGACCAGGGCCGCGCCCGCGTCGATATCGACGCCGGCATCACGGTAGCTGAGGGACGGGGGTGGCGGCGATTCCTGGGTCACGCGAGAGGCTCCGATGGATGGCATCCGGCGATTCTACCAGCGACCGCGCCGCCTGGCCGGTCTGGTCGCACCCCTGAGACCCCGAACCGGACGCTTCTTGCCGCGGCGCAAAGCGACTGGAGCGAGTCCCGTGTGCGGCCTTGGCTTGCCGCATCCTGCCGGACTGAGCGACCCCTATGTTGTCCCAAGTGACCGTCCGACTTCCCAAGGACGCCGCGGGGCGCTAGCATCTGCCCTGCTTGCCGCCGCGCGGCGCCATAGGTGACTCCCGTGAGGCTGAAGGACATTCCCAATATCATCAGCGCACTGCGCCTGGCCGCCGTGATCCCGGTGGTCTGGCTGTTGTTGTCTTACGAGTTCGGCTGGGCGCTGGCGCTGTTTGCGTTTGCCGGCGTATCCGACGGTGTCGACGGTTTCCTTGCCAAGCACTACGGCTGGCAGAGCCGGCTGGGCGGCATTCTCGATCCGCTGGCCGACAAAGCCCTGTTGGTAATCTGTTTTCTGGTGCTGGGTTCGCTGGGATTGATCCCGGTGTGGCTGGTGCTGGCGGTGGTATTCCGGGATCTGGTGATCGTCGGCGGGGCGCTGCTCTACAATTATCGGGTCGAGATTCTGGAGGCGGCACCCACCCGCATCAGTAAACTCAACACGCTGGTACAGTTGGTGCTGGTGGTCGGTGTGATCATGCAGGCGGTGCCCATGCCGCTGCCGACCTGGTTGATCGACACCCTGATCTGGACCTGTCTGGCGACCACGCTGGTGAGCGGGGTGCAGTATGTCCTGGTGTGGTCGGCCAAGGCCCGCCGCCATGGCTGGCGGGATGAGTAGAGGCAGGACAGATCTACTCGGCCGACTCGCCACGCATGACCCGCCGCACCACCGGGATGGTCGGCGGGCGCTGCTCGCGCAGGCACAGTCGGTCGACCCGCTCCACCAGGTCCAGGAGCGCTGACGGATTGCGCGGATGGTGGGTCAGGATGTAGCGCGTCACCTCCGCGCCCACGGCCATTCCGCGGCGTCGGGCGGACTCGACCAGGAGTTGTTCGCAGTCCGGCTCGGTCAGCGGGAGCAGCCGGTAGCGCGGCCCCCAGTGCAGACGCGAGCGCAAGTCCGGCAGACCCAGTGCCAGGTCGGCGGGTCCGACGGCGGCGCTGGTGATCAGTGCGCGCCCGCATTCGCGCAGGCGGTTGAACAGGTTGAAGAGCGCCAGTTCCCACCCCCGGTCTCCGGCGATGCGGTCCACATCGTCCACGGCGACCAGGTCCAACCGCTCCAGGTCCTCCAGGATGCCGGGCGCGATCCCGGTCCGTCCCAACGGGATGAAATGGGCCTGGCGCTTGGCCGCGGCGGCGGTGAGGCAGGCGGCCTGGAGCAGGTGTGTCTTGCCGGTCTCGGGCGGGCCATACAGGAAGAGAAAGGGTTCGCCCTGACCCGTGGCCGTCCCGCGAATGGCCGCCGCCGCCTCGGCATTGGGTCCGGGCAGGAATTCGGCCAAGGTCGGCTCGCGGATCAGCTCGATGGGCAGATGCAGCTGCAGGGCGCGGGCGGACACGGCCGGCGGCCAGCCGTGCTCAGGTCGGCGCGCGCGCAAGTGTCAGCGCGGTGTGGGCCAGCCGTTTGCCCAGCGCCTGGGCAAGCCGCCGTTCCTCGTCCGACACCGGCAGTTTATTGTCCGGGCCGGCCAGGTGCGACGCACCGTAGGGGGTCCCGCCGCCGCGGGTGTGCAGCAGGTCGCCCTCGCTGTAAGGGATGCCCATGAGCAACATGCCGTGGTGCAGCAAAGGGACCAGCATCGTCAGCAGCGTCGCCTCTTGGCCGCCGTGTGGGCTGGAGGTCGAGGTGAAGACCGCGGCCGGCTTGCCGACGAGTGCACCCGCGAGCCAGAGGGCGCTGGTTCCGTCCAGGAAATATTTCATCGGCGCCGCCATGTTGCCGAAGCGGGTGGGGCTGCCCAGGGCCAGTCCGGCGCAGTCGCGCAGGTCGTCGAGTGTGACATAGGGGGCGCCCGTTGCGGGAACCGCGGCTTCGGAGGCTTCGCAGACGGTGGAGACGGCGGGCACGGTGCGCAGACGCGCCTCGATCCCCGCGATCGACTCGACCCCGCGGGCGATCTGGCGGGCCAGTTCGAAAGTGGCGCCGTGACGGCTGTAATAGAGAATCAGGATGTAGCTCAAGTGCGGGTCTCCGAGAGGGCGGTCGAGTGTGCGTTGCAGACACCAGTCTAACAGTGTCCCGGCCCGACGCCCGCGTTGCAACGGGGCCGCCGTTACGGCCAGAATGCTGTTCGTGCCGAAATCCGGCCGTCACCCGGCTGGGGCCTGGATCAAGATTCCGGCCACTTGAGCTCGCCGGGTGCGTAGTCAGGCCATCCTGGCCTGACACCGTCAGGGCTGGAAGCCCTGACTACGCACGCCGCCGGCCGGGATTACGATCAAGGCCCTCGCGCGACATCGTCGCAGATCACGAGCACCGGTCATCCACGCCATCATGAGGAATCCTCGCACCATGACCCGACTGCCTATCCGTATCAGACCCCGAGCCCACTGGTTTCTGGCCGCACTGCTGTGGTCCGCGCTGTCGGCCGCGCCGAGCTTCGCGCAGACCGCCGACTCCGCTGCCTTTTTCGACCAAACCTTCGGTGATTTCGCGGAGGAACTCGCGAACGCCAAGGCCCAGGGCAAGCAGGGTGTGCTGCTGATGTTCGAGATGGACGAATGCCCCTTTTGTCATCGGATGAAGTCCACGGTGCTCAGTCGTCCGGAGGTGCAGGCCTATTTCAAGGAGCATTTCCTGATTTTCCCGGTCGACATCGAAGGCGACGTGGAGATTACCGACTTCAGCGGTCAGCCCAAGACGCAGAAGGATTTCGCACTCAAGGACTACCGGGTGCGCGCCACCCCGGTTTTCGCCTTTTTCGACTTGCAGGGCAAATTGCTCGCCAAATACACCGGTGCGACCGGTGACGCGCAGGAGTTCCTGTGGCTTGGCGACTACGTGACCAGCGGCCGCTATCAGGACACCCCATTCCCCAAGTACAAACGCGAGCGCGAGGCCGCCGCGGCCAAGCCCGCCGCCCCGGTCGGGGCGCCGGGATGAGTCGGGCGTGAGGGTGCCATGAGTGATGCGACGGCGGACGGGGCGGCAACCGACCCTCCGGTTTGTTACCGGTGCGTCGTGAGCGGTCGCGTCCAGGGGGTCTATTTTCGTGCGGCGACGCGCGAACAGGCACTGCGTCTCGGTGTCACCGGCCATGTCCGTAATCTGCCTGACGGGCGCGTGGAGGTCACGGCCTGCGGCGCCCCGGAGGCCGTCGCGGCATTGCGTGACTGGCTGCGCAGCGGACCGCCCATGGCGCGGGTCAGCGGGGTTGTTTGTGACCGTCTGGTCCACCAGGGGCGGTCGGGGTTCACCGTCGGCTGAGGCGATGAGGCGATTTCCGGCAATCGCCTGGGCGCCGCGCGTCGGACGGTCAGTATCCGATGGAGCTGTAGACGAGGGGTTCCGGGTACTCGGCCAGGCGCACGACCCAGGTGTCGAGGCGCCCGTTCGCGTGCAATCGCAATTCCCGGTAGCCTGGGGTGCGCGCGTCCAGGGCGAACACGGGGCTGCCGGGCATGAATTGGAAACAGGTCGATGGTGTGCCCAGGATTTGATAGTGCCCGCGGACGCTTGCGAATTCCTGATGGATGTGGCCGCAGACGATCGCCTTGACTTGCGGATGGCGGTCGCACACCGCGAGCAGTTCGGCGCCGTTGGCGACGTCGATGGTGTCGATCCAGTCGCTGCCCACCGGAATCGGGTGTTGGTGGAGAAACACCAGGGTTGGCTCCGGATTCCGTCGCAGCAGGGTGTCCACTTGCGCGACTTGGCGCGGTGTCAGCCGCCCGCCGTCCTCACCGGTCTGGGTCGAGTCCAAGAAGATCAGATTCCAGTTGCCAAGCCGACGCTCGGCAACGGATTCGATGGCGGCCTCACCCAGCCAAGTCTCCATCAGACCCCGGCGGTCATGGTTGCCGGGGATACAGAAGGAGGGGCAGCCGACGGCGCCGAGCGCCTGGGCCAGGTAGGCGTAGCCGGCGGCGCTCTCGTCGTGCACCAGATCGCCCGTCATCACCAGCGCGGCGGCCGGCTCCCCATGCTCCAGGGCCAGGGCAAGTACCGCCGCGAAGCTGAGTCGTGTGTTCAGATCGAGCAGGCGCTCGTCGGCGGTGGCGAACAGATGCGAGTCCGTGATCTGGATCAGCCGCCAGGTGGCGTCGGCCGGCCGGGGTGTCTCATCTCGCTGGGTCGATGCGCTGTATTGGTAGGTCACGGACGGTGCCGACGCTGTGGTTGCCATGAGGGCTCTTCGCCTGGTTTGTCCCGATTATTCCGCTCAATCTCCCTGTCGGAGTTGTTGTAGCAAAATCACGGGTTACCAGTACGGAACCAAGTCACAAGGCCATAAAATCCGACTATCGGCGTCATAGGAATAAACAATTTTTGCCGTGACGCTTGGGTCACTAACGTTTCGGCCACAGGTACCCAAACTCCACTCAACCGAGGAAACCGTTATGGATCTCAAGGGCAGCAAGACCGAAACCAGCCTGAAAGACGCCTTCGCCGGCGAGTCTCAGGCAAACCGTCGTTATCTGTACTTTGCCGCCAAGGCGGATGTCGAAGGTTACAACGATGTCGCTGCCGTATTCCGCTCGACTGCCGAGGGCGAGACCGGCCATGCTCACGGCCACCTGGAGTACCTGGAGGCCGTCGGTGATCCCGCCACCGGTCTGCCGATCGGCGGCACCAGTCTCAACCTGAAGGCCGCGATCGCCGGTGAGACGCACGAGTACACCGACATGTACCCTGGCATGGCTAAGACCGCCCGCGCCGAGGGCTTCGAGGAGATTGCGGACTGGTTCGAGACTTTGGCTAAGGCCGAGCGGTCGCACGCCAACCGGTTCCAAAAGGCGCTCGACAACCTCGATAATTGATCGGCGCGGCGGGTTTCGCCGAACTGTTGACCCAGGGGGCGCCAGGCGCCCCTGTTTTTTTGTCCCGTGGCTGATCAGGCTTGCGTGACCGTGATGATCACACCGCGACCCCGTGGGAGCGGCCTCCGGCCGCGATGCGGCCGCGCGTGATCGCGATACCATCGGTGTTACCGTGGCATCGCAAGGTGTTCAGAAAATCACCGCTAGAACCCCTCGGTCGAGGTAAAGAGCCCCACCCGCAAATCCTTGGCCGTATAGATGGTCCGGCCATCGACTTGAACAACCCCGTCGCCGATGCCGAGCACCAGCTTGCGGCTGATGACCCGCTTCATTTCGATCTGGTAGGTCACCTTGGCGGCGGTCGGCAACACTTGGCCCGTGAACTTGACTTCACCGACGCCGAGCGCCCGTCCATGTCCCGGATTGCCGACCCACGCGAGATAGAAGCCGACCAGTTGCCACAAGGCGTCCAAGCCCAGGCAGCCGGGCATGACCGGGTCGCCGGGAAAGTGACATTGGAAGAACCAGAGTTCGGGCTTGATGTCGAGTTCCGCGTGGATCTCGCCCTTGCTGTAGGCTCCGCCGTAGTTGGCGATGCGGACCACCCGGTCCATCATCAGCATGTTGGGGATCGGCAACTGGGCATTGCCCGGGCCAAACATGTCGCCATGCCCGCAGGCCAGGAGTTGATCGCGATCGAAGGAAGCGTCTTTGTGCATGAGGGGGCCGGTGAATCCTGACGTTTGAAGGGTGATAATCGTTGTCGTTGTCGTTGTCGTAATCGAAGCGATGAGTCCCGCGAGGATTCTCTCGTACCGCGTCGTTTCGCCGTTCGAGTGTTGTGAGCGTCGCAGCAATTCGTTGGTCCCGGACATGGCGAGCGAAGTTTTTCAAACGTTTGGCCGCTTTGCACCTCCAAGAGACGTCGCGAATCGCAGCCCGATAGACAGCAGGCTGCTCATGCGCACATTGAATCGATGCTACGATTACGACAACGACAACGACAACGACAACGACAACGAGTGTTTAACTGATTTCTGCCTCGTGACTAAGCCGCGGCAGTAGGTATCCGCCGCGGCTCCAGTATCATTGTTCCGCGGGCCGCAGACGTTCCATCAGGAACCCGACGATCTCAGCAATCGGGATCAATTGCATCTCGGCATCCCGGCGGCCTTTGTACTCGACCATGCCGTCGTCCAGACCCTTGTCGCCCACCACCACCCGGTGGGGGATGCCGATCAATTCCATGTCGGCGAACATGAAGCCGGGCCGGGCGTCACGGTCATCGAGCAGGACCTCGATCCCGACAGCCTGCAGGTCCGCATAGATCTGTTCGGTGGCTTCACGCACCCGGTAGGACTTGCCGAGCTTCATCGGCAGCAGGGCGACCGCGAAGGGGGCGATGGGGGCCGGCCAGCAGATACCGCGCTCATCGTGATGCTGTTCCACGGCGGCGGCCACCACGCGGGAGACGCCGATGCCGTAACAGCCCATGGTCATGGTCAGGGCGCGGCCGTCTTCACCCAGGACCGTGGCCTTCATCGCGTCACTGTACTTGCGGCCAAGCTGGAAGATGTGTCCCACCTCGATGCCGCGGGCGATGGTGAGCGTGCCGCGGCCGTCCGGGCTGGGGTCGCCGTCGATGACGTTGCGCAGGTCCGCGACCTCGGGCAGCGGCAGGTCGCGGCCCCAGTTGAGCCCGAACCAGTGCTTGCCGTCCTGGTTGGCGCCGCAGCAGAAGTCGGCGGTGACCGCCGCCGCGCGGTCGACGATGCAGGTCAGCGGCAGGTCCTTGGGGCCCAGGGAGCCGGGGCCGGCGCCGACGGCGGCGCGGATCTCCGCCTCGCCGGCCATCCGCAGCGGTGCGGCCACCTGCGGGAGTTTGGCGGCCTTGACCGCGTTGAGCTCGTGGTCGCCCCGCACCAGGAGCGCGACCAGACCGCCCGGGACGCCCTCCGCGGCGGCCACCACCAGGGTCTTGATCGTGCGCTCGCTCGGCTGGCCGAACTGAGTCACGAGGTCGGCGATGGTCTTGGCGGCGGGGGTATCGACCAGCCGCGACTCCTGCGCAGGTGCCGGGGCCGCGGCGGCTGGGGCCAGGGCCTCGGCCAGTTCCACGTTGGCGGCATAGTTCGAGTCGGAGGAGAAGGCGATGGCGTCCTCCCCCGAGGAGGCGAGCACATGAAACTCGTGTGACGCATTGCCGCCGATGCTGCCGGTATCAGCCTGCACCGGGCGGAAGTCCAGACCGCAGCGGGTGAAGATGCGCGAGTAGGCGGCATGCATCACCGCGTAGGTCGCGGCCAGGGAGGCGTCGTCCGCGTGGAAGGAATAGGCATCCTTCATCAGGAACTCGCGGGCCCGCATCACGCCGAAGCGCGGGCGGATCTCGTCGCGGAACTTCGTCTGGATCTGGTAAAAGCTCACCGGTAATTGCTTGTAGCTTTTCAGCTCGTTGCGCGCCAGATCGGTGATGATCTCCTCGTGGGTGGGGCCGAAACAGAACTCGCGGTGATGGCGGTCCTGCAGGCGCAGCAGTTCCGGGCCGTACTGGTCCCAGCGGCCGGACTCGATCCAGAGCTCCGCCGGCTGCACCGCGGGCATCAGGACTTCCAGGGCGCCGGCCCGGTCCATCTCGTCGCGCACGATGTGCTCGACCTTGCGCAGCACGCGCAGTCCCAGCGGCAGCCAGGTATAGAGTCCGGCCGCCAGCTTGCGGATCAGGCCGGCACGCAGCATCAGTTGATGGCTGATGACCTCGGCGTCGGCCGGGGTCTCCTTGACGGTCTGGAGCGGAAATTGGGAGGTGCGCATGGGGCCAGGGGTCCCGGAGTAAAAACGCGCTAGTCTAGGGTGCGACCGCTCCCAAGACAAATCCGTGACGGGCGAGCGGTCATGGCGGATTCACTTGCAGTTGATTTTGATCTGTTCGCGAGCCGTGTCGAGCTCCTTGGCGAGTTCTTCTTTGGTGAGAAACTTCGTTTTCCCGTCCGGGGTGCGCAGCCGCCCCTGGCCGTGGTGTTGGAGGGTGTTGAGGTTCTTGCGTGCCGCGTCGCAGTTGGTTTTGCGTGTGGCCTGTTCGGTCGCCTGCTTGGCGGCCTCCTCGGCCTTGAGCGCCTGGTCCTCGCGTTTGTCGATGTCTTGTTCAACCCGGCCGCGCAACTGCTCGACGGCTTGCCCGGTGGTGTCGGCGCGGGGTGTCGGGTCCGGCTTGATGGGGGTTGCCGTGATCCCCGGCGGCGGCTGTTGCGCGTAGACGGTCGTGCCGGTCTCGTCCACCCAACGGTACATTTCCCCCACAGACTGGGATGGAACGGCGGCGAGGCCGATGCTCGCGACGACCACGCCCAGCGCCCAGCGGTGCGAGCGGCTGCCGGGGTCCCTGCGGGTCGAGCATCGGGCTATCACAACAACGACATGGGATCGGGGTACCATAGGATCCATTATGCTCTAAGAGGCGCTGGTTGCAAGGGCCCGCTCGGACCTGCGGTCGATCGGCTGCCGGGGATCTGGGGCGGGATATTGACCCTGGGCGCGCGTCTCCTGTAACGTCCTCTCTTTTTTGAACAGTCTAGGCTGTTTCCCCCAGTCCGCCGCCGGTGCGGCGACCGGGACGGATGATCCGAACGCGGGGGCGGCGGTTACGCTGCGCGTCGGTCACCGCCCGCTGCACGTCTGACGGGCTGTTTTGAGTCGGAGGTTAATACTGTGGATATGAACGGGGTGGATCTCAGCGGCGCCGAGATCGTCGTCCAGGCGTTGATCGACGAAGGCGTCGAGTATGTCTTCGGGTATCCGGGCGGCGCGGTGCTGCACATGTATGACGCCCTGTTCAAGCAGGATCAGGTGAAGCATATCCTGGTCCGTCATGAACAGGCGGCGGCCCATGCGGCCGACGGTTATGCCCGGGCCACGGGGCGGTGTGGGGTCTGTCTGGTGACCTCCGGTCCGGGTGCGACCAACGCGGTGACCGGGATTGCGACCGCGTACATGGACTCGATCCCGATGGTGTGCATCTCCGGGCAGGTGCCGACGCCGGTGATCGGCAGCGACGCCTTCCAGGAGGTCGACACCGTCGGCATCACCCGTCCCTGCGTCAAGCACAACTTCCTGGTCAAGGATGTGCGCGACCTGGCGACGACGCTGCGCAAGGCGTTTTATATCGCGATGACCGGCCGTCCGGGCCCGGTGGTGGTGGACATCCCCAAGGATGTCACCGATCCGAACATCAAGATTCCGTATCACTATCCGCGCGAGATCCAGATGCGCTCCTATCAGCCCATGGAGAAGGGGCATCTGGGTCAGATCAAGCGGGCGGTGGAGCTGATGCTCCAGGCCAAGCGTCCGGTGCTCTACACCGGCGGCGGGGTGGTGCTGGGCGAGGCCGCGGCGCAGTTGACCGAGCTGGCGCGGCTCACCGGGTTCCCCCTCACCAGCACCCTGATGGGGCTGGGTGCCTACCCGATGACCGACCCGCAATTCATCGGCATGTTGGGGATGCACGGGACCTATGAAGCCAACATGGCCATGCACGAGACCGATGTGCTCATTGCCATCGGCGCCCGTTTCGATGACCGGGTGACCGGCAAGATCGAGCACTTCTGTCCCCACGCCAAGATCGTGCATGTGGATGTGGACCCGTCGTCCATCTCCAAGAATGTGCGGGTGGACGTGCCGATCGTGGGTCAGGTCGCGAGCGTTTTGACCGACATGCTGGGGTTGTGGAAAGAGCAGGCACCGGCCAGTACCGGGCGGCCGGTCGCGGACTGGTGGGCCAAGATCGAGGACTGGCGGCGTGTGGATTGCCTGCATTACGATCGTCATAGCGACAAGATCAAGCCGCAGTTTGCCGTCGAGACCCTGTATCAGGTGACCAAGGGGGATCTCTATCTGACCTCCGACGTGGGTCAGCACCAGATGTTCGCCGCCCAGTTCTATCCCTTCGACAAGCCGCGTCGTTGGATCAACTCGGGGGGGCTCGGCACGATGGGGTTCGGTCTGCCCGCGGCGATGGGGGTGCAACTGGCCTTCCCGCAGGCGCAGGTTGCCTGTATCTCGGGCGAGGCGAGTATTCTGATGTGCATTCAGGAAATGGCGACCTGCCAGCAGTACAAGCTGCCAATCAAGGTGGTGCTGCTGAACAATGGTTACATGGGGATGGTCCGGCAGTGGCAGGAGTTCTTCTACGAGAGCCGCTACTCGAACTCCTATGTCGACGCCTTGCCTGATTTCGTCAAGTTGGCCGAGAGCTTCGGCCATGTCGGGATGCGCGTCGAGCGGCCCGCCGACCTGGAAGCCGCCATGCAGGAGGCCTTTGCCATGAAAGACCGTTTCGTATTCCTCGATGTGGTCGTCGACCCCACCGAGAACGTTTACCCGATGATCGCGGCCGGCAAGGGTCAGCACGAGATGCACCT
>Ga0247839_1001325_pt1 | contig 41698 bp, 33 predicted proteins | sample LaCruzMarch2015__6_FD_192405 | JGI IMG/M metagenome (GOLD analysis project Ga0247839, IMG submission 192405) | Freshwater microbial communities from meromictic Lake La Cruz, Castile-La Mancha, Spain - LaCruzMarch2015_16m | ecosystem: Environmental > Aquatic > Freshwater > Lake | place: Spain... | reverse complement strand
ATGCCGGCCGAGGAATTCGCCAGCGTGCGGGCGCTCAAGGAGCAGCGTCTGGTTGAGGGTGTGGAGTCGGGGATCGTCAAGGCGGCGGATGAGATCACCTGGCTGACGGTCACCGCGGCACCCCTGCCGCTGCCGGGCTATGGCGTCGTCGTTGCCTATGGCGATATCACCGCACAAAAAACGGCCGAACGTGCTTTGCGCGAGAGCGAGGAGCGTTACCGGCAGATCGTCGAGGCCGCCAACGAGGGTATCTGGATCATCGATCGCCAGGGAATCACCACCTTCGCCAACCGCCAGATGGAGACCCTGCTTGGCTGTCCCCCGGGCGGTCTGTCGGGACGGTCGTTCTTCGACTTCATGGACGCCGCGGGGCGCGGTGAAGCGGAGCAGCGACTCGCGCAACGCAATGAGGGGGTCGCCGCGCAGCACGAGTTCCGCTTCATCCGCGCGGACGGTACCGCGATCTGGACCCTGATCACCACGACCCCCCTGCGTGCCCCGGACGGCCAAGTGGTTCAGGCGCTGGCGATGGTCACCGATATCACCGAGCGCAAGCGCAGCGAAGAGGCGATCCGCCGGCTGGCTTTGTTCGATGCGTTGACCGGTCTGCCCAACCGGCGCCTGTTGCTCGACCGCCTGGGGCAGGCGCTGGCCGCTGTTGCCCGCACCCGGCGGCTGGGTGCGCTGATGTTCATCGACCTGGACAACTTCAAGGCGCTCAACGATCGCTGCGGCCATGACCTGGGTGATCGGCTGCTGCAGCAAGCCGCCGCGCGGTTGACCGCAACCGTGCGCCGCCGCGACAGTGTGGCCCGTCTGGGGGGCGACGAGTTCGTGGTGCTGCTGGAGGACCTGAGTGCGGATCCCGAGCTGGCCGCCGCTCAGGTGCGCGAAGTCGGGGGGAAGCTCCTCGCCGCCTTCGTCCCGCCCTTCGATCTGGAGGGGGAGCTGCACCGCGGTACCTGCAGCATCGGCATCAGCCTGTTCACGGGGTCGGAGGAGGAGAGCGCCGAGCGGCTGCTCAAGCGCGCGGATCAGGCGATGTACCGGGCCAAGGCGGCCGGCCGCAACACCCTGTGCCTCGCCTGACGCACGACGGCCGGGGCACGCACGACGCTGTCTGGTGACGCCGGGCGTTGTCCGTGGATGATGGCGAGCGCGATCTACCAGCCGAGCCGCCGCAGGTTGCGTTCAACCTCGTCCTGGTCGCTGTAATAGGTCTTTTCGCCGTTGCGGTCGATGTAGCGCTCGTGACCCTTGCCGGCGATCAGAGCGACCCAGGGCTCTTCCGGCGGGCGGGCGGCCAGCAGGTCGAACAGATGCGCGACCGCCGCCGGTCGCTCCACGACCACGTCCAGGCTCGCGCCGGACATGCCGGTCAGGATGTCCGCGATGATCTGCTCGGGGTCTTCGGTCCGCGGGTTGTCGGAGGTGACGATCGCGTGATCGCAGTGACGCGCCACCGCGGCGCCCATCAGCGGCCGTTTGCCGCGGTCCCGCGCGCCGCCGCAGCCGAACAGCGTCAGCACCCGGTGGCCGGGGAAGCCGGCGCGGATGGCGGTCAGGATGGTGTCGAGCGCATCCGGAGTGTGCGCGAAGTCGACGACGAAGGTCCGGTTGCCGGCCACCCGACACTCGAAGCGGCCATCCACGGCTTGCAGATGCTGCCAGTCGGTGCGCGCGCCGGTTCCCAGCACACCGTCGGCCAGCGCGACCGCCAGTGCATAGTTGCGGCGGTTGTGCGCCAGCGCGAGGAAGGACTTGGCCGCCAATGCCCGCGGTTCCAGGGTGGGTTCGTCCAGGAGTCGGATCGCCGCCTGCGCGACCCCCGCTGCCGACAGCCGACCGGCCACCTCGGGGCTGCTGCAATAGAGCCGGCCGCCGTCGACAAGCTGGTCGAGGATGCGCACCTTGGCGGCGAAATAAGCGGCCTCGGTCCGGTGGTAGTCCAGGTGGTCCTGAGTGAAGTTGGTCCACCCGGCATCCTGCAGCGGCAACCCGTAGACGCGGCCCTGATCCAGCGCGTGACTGCTCACCTCCATCACCACCCAGTCGCAGCGGTCCTGGTAGGCATGCAGCAGCCGACGCAATTCGAGTTGGGGCGGCGAGGTGAACCCGGTCGCGGCCAGCGGTGCCCCATCGAGCGACAGCCCCAGGGTGCCGACCGCCAGCACCCGGTGTCCGTTCGCGGCCAGAATCGACTCCAGGTACTTGATGGTCGTGGTCTTGCCGTTGGTGCCGGTGACGCCGATGAAGCGCAGGTCCGGGCGCAACGGATAAACCCGGTCGCAGAAACGCCCGACCACCTGGGGCCAGTCCGCGGGACGGGTCACATAGACGCCTTTGCCGGGCAGGCCGTCGAAACAGTCGAGCATCCGGTTGGTGACCAGCACGGCGCAGGCGCTGTCCGCCAGGTAGCGCCGATAGATCTCCGCGTCGTCGCGGCCGTCATCGAAGCGCTGAAAGAACAGGATCGAGCCGGGGTCGCAGGCATCGGCGCGCCATTGCAGGTTGGTCAGCGCGACCGGGGCGTCCGGCTCACGCCGCCAGGCGAAGTCGGTGGACGCGAGCAGTTGGGAGAGCGGATTGGTGAGCATCATGGCGGGCGAGCTTAACCGAGGCGCGGGCGCCTTGAAAGCGCCTCGTTTTGCCTACTGGGCCGGCCTTCCTCGTGGGAGCGGCCTCCGGCCGCGATGCGGTCTTGGGGGATCTCGCGGCGTTGGCGTTCATGGCGGCCCCGATTGCGGCCGCAGACCGCTCCCAGAGGGTTGAGAACCGCCGTGCGACTTTCGTGGGAAGGCGATTTTGGAAGCGCTTCCTACCGCGCCGGCCCGACTTAGGTGAGCGGGCGACTCGACCGGAAGCCAACGCTGACGATCATGCCGCTGGATAGGGCGCCATCACGTGCGGCGGGCAATCGCTGATGGTGTATGCGCTGCGCTGACCCACCCGACAAAACCGGCGCTGCCGGGTAAATAAGGCGCGCCGCACAATATTCGGGACACGGTACGTCGGTCGTGCGCGCCGCATCCGCCAGGGGGCGCACGAGACCCTCAAGTTTGGAGCTGCTGATCAGGCCGCCGCCAGTGAGCGCTGCAATCGCTGCCTGACCGGGGTGGATACCCATGCGGGTCGGGTGCTGGAGCAGTCTACAGGTCGTGTTAAAGCAGATGCGTAGCGGTTGGGTCAGGTTGCCGGTTGTCGGAGAAAATCCACCGTTCATCCTACAGGTCATCCGGGGGAGTGATCGTCGGAACCCTCCCCAGGTTATGCTTTCGTGGATACGGAAAGGAGGGTGTGTCGATGGGAGCATGCTCGAATTCGGATGATCAGTTGTCAGGATCGCCATCAGGTTGTTTTAGCGACATCTCTGCCGCGGCGCGCGTGTTGTGGGCCAAGAGTGGGGACCCGGTTGGCCATGGGTTGCTGGCCCACATGCTCGATGTCGCGGCGGTGGCTGAGGCGATCCTGCGGCGCGAGTCTCCCCAGACCCACGCATGGGCAGCAACATCCTTCGGCCTAGCGCCGACGCATACACCACGGTGGGTTGCGGCAGTCGCCGGGTTGCATGACTTCGGCAAGGCGATCCCAGGTTTCCAGTTCAAGTGGCCTGACGGTCAGCGTGCCGACGAGGCTGCCGGTCTTGTGTTCAGGAGCAGTTCGCTGGATGTCCACCGTCATGACCTGGCCGGTGCGATCTTACTGAATCGACAACTGCGCGCTCGGTTTCCGGAGGCGGGATGGATTTCTGGTGTGTGCCAGGCACTCGGCGCTCACCACGGTTACATGCACAGCTCCCACGAGACCAATCAGTCAAGGCCCCTCCACGAGGGTCCTGGTTGGGCGGAGGCGCGTGCCGAGATCCTGGAAGCCTATTTTCACACCCTGGCACCGGGCGATGGTCCCATGCTGGAGGATCTCTCCTTGCCGGCACTGGCTTGGCTTGCCGGTCTGACCAGCGTCGCGGACTGGATCGGATCGAATCTGGATTGGTTTCCCGCGGGCGAACGAGCGGATACCCTTTCCGGTCATCACGCCAAGGCTGGTGAACTTGCCGAGGTAGCCCTGGACGCCATCGGTTGGCCCGCTTACCGGACGCTGCTCAGTGCTGGGGCGGATACCGACAACCTGATCAGGCGCATCATTGGCCAACCGGACAAGACCGTTGCGGCGCGCCCACTCCAGCAAGTCGCCGACGCGCTGCTGGCCAAGGCCACCGGTCCGACCTTGCTGATCGTCGAGGCCCCGATGGGCGAGGGCAAGACTGAGCTCGCCCTGCTCGCCCACCTGCGCCTTCAGGCTACGAACGGACACCGCGGGCTCTATCTCGCCCTACCCACCCAGGCGACCGGTAACGCCATGTTCGATCGCGCCCTGGCGTTTCTGCGGGGCTTTGCACCCAGCCTGCGCCTGGACATTCAGTTGGCCCATGGCGGCGCCTTGCTGGACGAGCGCATCCATCGGCTACGCGAGGTCGACGCATCGCCGGCCGAGTCGGTCGCGTCATCCGTCTGGTTCTCCCAGCGCAAGCGCCCGCTGCTCTCACCCTACGGCGTCGGAACAGTGGATCAGGCGTTGTTTGCCACCCTCAACGTCAAACACCACTTTGTACGGCTTTGGGGCCTGACCAATCGGGTGATCGTCCTCGACGAGATCCATGCCTACGACACTTACACCAGCGGGCTCATCGAGGCCTTGCTGCGCTGGCTCAAGGCCCTGGGCTGCTCAGTCGTTCTGATGAGCGCGACCCTGCCGAACAAACGCCGGGCACGCCTCCTTGACGCCTGGGGTGCCGCGGATCGCTCAGACATCCCCTATCCCCGCATCCTGATGGTTCGGGACGGCGAAACCCTGGGTGAGACCGTTACCTGTCGCCCCCTGGAGCCGATCCGCGTCTCCGGAGTCGCCGAAGAGCTGTCTGCCCTGGCGGACGCGGCCCTGGCCTGTCTGGTCGATGGGGGCTGCGGTCTGGTCGTCGTCAATACCGTCCAGCGTGCCCAAGATCTGTATGGAATGCTACAGCAGCGAGGCACCGATCCGGCCGAGTTGATGCTCTTCCACGCGCGTTTCCCCGCCGACGAGCGCAGCCGGCGCGAGCATGAGGTCTTGAGCCGCTTCGGACCGGTGCCGGAGTCTCAGCGTCCGCCGCGTTGCCTCCTGATCGCCACCCAGGTCGCCGAGCAAAGCCTGGATTTGGACTTCGATTTCATGTTCTCCGATCTGGCCCCCATGGACCTGCTCCTGCAACGGGCCGGCCGGCTGCACCGGCATAAGCGCGAGCGCCCACCCGCGCATCGAGAGCCGCACCTGCGGATCAGCGGACTCCTGGCCGAACGTCCGCCCGAGCTGACGGACACCGCCTGGGGCTTCGTCTACGACCCCTACATCCTCTACTGCTCCTGGGCGGTGGCTTTACGCGAGCCGGTGTGGCGCCTGCCGGAGGACATCGACCGCTTGGTGCAGGCTGTCTATTCCCAAGACCCCTTTGAGGAAGAGGACAGAGCGGAACTTCTGGCCACTCTGGACAAGGCGCTGGGCAACCATTACGCCGAAGTTCAAGATCAGCGGCAATTAGCAATCCACGCAGCGATCAACGCCGAGGCGGAGCCCCAGAACGCCTACGACAAGCCGCGTGCGAACGAAGAGCGCGAAGCCGGAGGCACGCCCGTGGTGACCCGACTGGGGGACAACAGCCTGACTGCTGTCCCCGTCCTGGTGGCGGACGACGGTTGGCGTCTGTTTGCGAGCGATGCACCGTTCAACCCGGAGATGGTCCTGGACGACGCCCTGGCCCGGCGCATCTTCGCCCGCCAGGTCCGGATCTCGAAGAAAGGCGTACTCCACGCCCTGCTGGCACTGCCAACCCAGAAGGGTTTCGACGAACACCCGCTCTTGCGCCACCTGAAACCGCTGCCACTGCGGGACGGCGCCGCCGAACTCGGCGGATTACGTGTGCGTCTGGACTTGGAACTCGGTATTGTCTACGAACCCCTGCTACCCAGCCCGGAGGCAGTATGAGCCACGAGACCCAACCGGCCTTCAACCTGTTGGACGAACCCTGGATATTAGTGCGGACCCTGACCGGTGAGGTCCATAATATGAGCCTGACCCAGGTGTTGCTGGAGGCGGATCAGATTGCCGCCTTAGCCGAGACCTCGCCTCCGAACCTGATCGCCCTGTACCGCATTCTGCTCGCCGTGCTGCATCGGGCGCTCACCACCCACCACGGACGCTGGAAGGATGCGGACCGCGCCCGCTGGTACCGCGAAGGGCTGCCCGCGGCGCCGATCCGCGCCTATCTTGAGCAGTGGCGGGAGCGGTTCTGGTTGTTCCATCCGGAAAATCCGTTTATGCAGGTGGCCGCGTTGGCGGATGCCCCGGAGACACAGGATAAGCACAAGCCTTGGACTCAACTGACGCTTGAGAGCACCAGCGGCAATAACCCGCTCGTTTTCGATCACTCGGTTGATGAAAAACCAACACGGATAAGCCCGGGGTCCGCGGTGCGACACATGCTCGGTTACTTCCAATTTGCGCCGGGTGGACCGGTGAAAGTGCTGAATCCGAGTGGCAATGATACCTCAGGACCATTGGCGAACTCAGCCGCTATTGTGCCAATTGACAATGTCTTATCAAAATCGCTTGTGCTGAGTCTGCATCCCTGTCCGACACGCAATTTCGACGATGATCTTCCGACTTGGGAGAAGCTGCCGCCCATATTGATCAACTTACGGGCGCTTAGACAACCCGCGTCCGGATACAATGATTTATATACCAGACTCATACGTACTGTTCTACTGTTACCGGAGGGCGATCTGGCAATACGCGAAATCTGTTTCGCTGAAGGCGTCGGGCTGAGCGACGATATCAACCTGCCTGACCCAATGATCAGCCAACGCACAAATATGAACGGGGAGCTAATAAAGATCGGCTTCCGAGGAGGTAGAGCGACTTGGCGCGATTTGCCAGCACTTCTCCCCGGCCCCGCGGCTCATGGCGGCTTTCCCGCTCCAATCCTCGGATGGGCCTGCAATGCTTACGAAGCGTTACGAGAGTGGGATAGGTCCTTTGAGGTGGTTGTTGCGGGAGTCGCAATGGACAAAATGAAGTGTGAACGGTGGCGCTCAGAATCATTTGTTTTACCTCGCCAGGTCCTTGCCAATCCGGAGCTGACTGGACTTCTGAGGCAATTTGCTCAACAAGCGGAAGACGTGCATTGGCGCTTGCGCCAGATCTCCGCATCCATGATTGCGGAAGCGTTGCCTGTTTCCGGTGAGCGAACTCGCTCAAAGACCGGAAGGGACAAACGGAGTATTGAGGAGAAGCGATATGATAGTTTTTCGGCAACTGTTGTCTTTTTTTCTGTTGTCGAACGAATCTTTTATCGGTTAGTGCCCCAGATCGCGCATGGGGAAGTTGAAGCGGCGGATCATGAATGGAGAACTACTCTCGTTGAGGCGGGATGGCAATCATGGGAAGCTGCGCTGCAAAGCTTAGGCGATTCGCCGATTGCATGGAAGGCCCGTGCGCGCGCCCTGCCAAAAACGGCGGCTTTGCTGAAATCCATCAGGTATTCTGCGGCGGAACCGACACAAGATGGGGCTATTCCATGAACGAACGCGCTGATTCATTCATCGCCCACTTATGCGAGCTTGCGAAGCATGATCGGGGGGCGTTGGCGCATCTGCGCCGCAGTCTGGGATTTGCCCCAGGGGCCTTTCCTCCCGCCTATCCCTACGTGGAACGCTTCGTCCCCCGGGGTCGGCCCGCCAATGACCCTTGGCGCAAGGCGCTCTATCTCACCGCCGGGTTGTTCGCCCGTCACCCCGAACACCGCGAAGATGAGAGTCTGGCGTCCGCCCTCGGTCGCCTTGCCCGCGCCCGCGAGAGCGCAAGCATTGAGCGACGCTTTATCGCCCTCCTGGGTGCCGAGTCGGACGGGCTACCGAACATGCTACGCCAGGTAGCCTCTCTTTTGGCTGCGGACGGTCATCCCTGCGACTACGGAAGCCTGCTCAATGACTTAGGCGTCTGGTTAAGGCCCCTTGATAGCGACGGCCGTGATCGGATTCGCCAACGTTGGGCGCGCGACTTTTACCGCACCTATGACACCACGCTGGAGACTGCCGACAACGATCAGTCCGACCTCAATGAATCCACAACCACGAACTGACAAGGAGCGCGCCATGGGCCTCTTCATCGAGTTTCATCTGATCCAGAACTTTGCACCCTCCAATCTCAACCGGGACGACACCGGCGCCCCCAAGGATGCCATCTTCGGTGGCCAGCGTCGGGCGCGTGTCAGTAGCCAGTGCTTCAAGCGAGCGATCCGGCTCAAGTCGGCGGAGTTGGGAGCAATCCCATCCGAGTTCGGATCGGTTCGCACACTGAAACTCAAGGAGTTGCTGGCGAAGCAGTTGACCGATCGCGGACACGCGAACGCTGATATCCAGATCGTGACTGCCCTGGCGGCGGCGGGATTTAAAGTTAAAGACGACGGCAAGACCGAGTACCTCTTATTCCTGGGGCAGGGCGAGATCGATCAGCTTGCCGAGTTGATCCATACGCATTGGGATGCACTCTGCGCTTCCACAATCGGGGAGACCAAAAAGACCAAGAAGGAGGCCAAGGCCAGCGCCCCGCCTGAGGTGATTAAAGAGGCGAAGGCCATCTTGAATGGACAGAAAGCCGTCGATGTTGCCATGTTCGGTCGAATGCTTGCGGATCTACCAGAAGTCAACCAATATGCCGCGTGCCAAGTAGCCCATGCCATCAGCACCCATCGGGTAGAGCGGGAATTCGACTACTTCACTGCTGTCGATGACAAGGGCGACATCGACGAGACCGGTGCCGGCATGATCGGCCAAGTGGAATTCAATTCCGCCACCTTCTACCGCTATGCCGTCATCGACCCCCTCAAACTGCTGGAGAACCTGAAAGGGGATAAAGACCTAGCGCTCGAGGGCATCGGCGCCTTTACCCAGGCCATGGCGCGCGCCATCCCGACCGGCAAGCAGAACACTTTCGCAGCCCACAACCCGCCGAGCTTCGTGGGCGTGGTCCTGCGCCATAGCAGCCCCTTCAATCTGGCGAATGCGTTTGAAAAGCCAGTTTGGCCCAGGCAGGACCAGGAACTGACAGCCCTGTCAGTGGAGAAGTTGGCCGAGCATGACGCAAAGGTGACGGGTGCTTACGGTGACGGCAAGGACGCGTGGGCCTATCTGGACCTCACCGGCGCCTGGCCCGAGACAAAAGGCTCATCCCAGAAGGACTTGAACACTCTTGCGGAATGGGTTGTCAAGCATGTCAGCACCGAGTTGGGGGCCTGACCATGCCGACGCTACTGCTGCGGCTCGCCGGCCCCATGCAGTCCTGGGGCACGACTAGCCGGTTCGATGAGCGTGACAGCCAACTGGAGCCGTCCAAGTCCGGTGTGCTGGGTCTGGTTTGCGCCGCTTTGGGGCGAGACCGGTCTGAGTCGGTGGATGACTTGGCCTGTCTGCGCATGGGCGTCCGGGTGGACCGGGAGGGCCTCTTGATGCGCGACTATCAGACCGCCACCGGGATAATGACCGCCGCGGGCAAGGTAGACCTGAATCGCACTGTTGTCAGCCCTCGTTACTACCTGGCAGATGCCGCCTTCCTGGTCGGACTGGAAGGTGAGGACCGCAAGCTGCTGGAGGAGATTCAGGTCGCCCTGCGTGCTCCGGTCTGGCCTCTGGCGCTGGGTCGCAAGGCATTCCCCCCGGGTTGTCCTGTCTGGTTGCCGGACGGCCTGCGTGACCTGGGCCTGCGTGACGCACTGATCGCGGCGCAGCGGACGGTTGATCCCCGGTATGAGCACCGACAGGCCCCGTTGCGTCTGATCTTGGAACATGCCGAGAGCGGGGCGGTGCGGCACGACCAGCCCGTCGCCGCTTTCGCAGAGCGCCGCTTTGGTCCGCGCTATGTCGCCACAGAGGTGGTTAATGTACCTGTCTAAGCTGACGCTGGATCCGCAGCACCCGCAGGCTCGGCGGGATCTCAGCAGTCGTTACGAGATGCACCGCACCCTGGTCCGTGCCTTCGCGCCAGACGCACAGACGCCACCGGCGCCTTTTCTCTGGCGACTTGAGCCAAGTCGGGTGATGGGTTCCGATGCGGTCCTGCTGGTGCAGTCCGAAACCCGTGCCGATTGGTCGGTATTGGACGCCTTTACGGGCTACGCACTGGAAATCCAGGGCAATAAGTCCGTGAACTTAGAGCGACTGATTGCGAATGCCGGGGAGCAGTTTCGCTTTCGCTTGGTCGCTAACCCCACCTTGACCCTCAATGGAAAACGCTACGGGTTGGTTAAGGAAGATGAGCAATTGGACTGGCTGGCACGTCAAGGGGCGAAGCACGGTTTTGGGTTGTGCGCCTGTCTGCGGCTTGGCAATGAGCGGATCCAGGTGCGTCAGGGCAGCACCGGGCATCGCATCACCCTACAATCTGTCCTGTTTGAGGGTGCGCTGGAAGTACAAGACACCACGAACCTGCGTATCGTAGTTCGCCAAGGGCTGGGTCACGGGAAGGCACTCGGACTCGGATTGGTCTCGCTCGGCAGGCTCGCGTAATGGATTGACTTGCGGGACAACACCAACCCAGGATCACCCGGCCCCTGAAACACGGACAGCTCTATGCTCCCCCCACTCAAACCCATCGCCATGAAAGAGCGCATCTCTCTGATCTTCATCCAGTATGGTGAGATCGACGTATTGGATGGTGCCTTCGTCGTCATCGACAAGGATGGCGTGCGCACCCACATTCCGGTCGGCAGCATTGCCTGCATTATGCTGGAGCCCGGCACCCGCGTCTCGCATCGCGCGGCGGCGCTGGCGGCGCGGGTCGGCACGCTCCTGGTGTGGGTTGGCGAGGCCGGCGTGCGGCTTTACGCCTCCGGCCAGCCCGGCGGGGCGCGCTCGGATCGGCTGCTCTACCAAGCCAAGTTGGCCTTGGACGATCAGGCCCGCCTCAAAATCGTGCGCAAAATGTATGAGTTGCGCTTCGGCGAAGCCCCGCCGGAGCGGCGCAGCGTCGAACAGTTGCGGGGCATTGAGGGGGCGCGGGTCAAAAAAATTTACGATAACTTGGCCAAGCGCTTCGGCGTCAACTGGACCGGCCGCCGTTATGACGCCAGCGACTGGGACAGCAGCGATCTGCCCAATCTGTGCCTATCCGCTGCCACCGCCTGTCTTTACGGGATCAGCGAGGCCGCCATCCTGGCCGCCGGCTACGCCCCCGCGGTTGGTTTCATCCACACCGGCAAGCCCCAGTCATTCGTCTACGACATGGCGGACATCGTCAAATTCGACACCGTGGTCCCGCTGGCTTTCAAGATCGCGGCCAAGAAACCCGCCCAACCGGAGCGCGAGGTGCGCCTGGCCTGCCGCGACATATTCCGTGAGACCAAACTGCTCGGTAAAATCATCCCCATGATTGAAGAGGTTCTGGCGGCCGGCGGTCTGCAGCCGCCGGAGCAACCCGAAGAATCCGTCGGGCCGGCGATTCCTGAAGGCGAGCGATTGGGCGATGCTGGTCATCGTCACTGAGAATGTACCGCCGCGGCTGCGCGGACGCCTGGCGGTCTGGCTGCTGGAGATCCGCGCGGGTGTCTACGTCGGCACCCCGTCCAAGCGGCTGCGGGAGTTCATCTGGGACCAGGTTACGGAAGGGGTCGAGGAAGGCAATGCGGTGATGGCCTGGAACACTAACACGGAATCCGGTTACGATTTCCTCACTGTCGGTAAGAACCGGCGGATACCTGTCGATTTCGACGGCCTGCGCTTGGTGAGCTTTTTGCCCCCGGAGGAACCCAAGAAGCTCTTTAACAACTGAAAACGAACCCCTTTGAAATGCGGACACATTCGGTAGATTTTTTCTTGGCGAAATTCTCTAGCGAAATCCGCGAAGTATGAGCAGTGTGTTCCCCGCGCCCGCGGGGATGAACCGGCACGCCGTCGCATTGGTGCGATCTGCCAGAAGTGTTCCCCGCGCCCGCGGGGATGAACCGATTCTTGAGACCACGGCTTAGCGCCAGTCACAGTGTTCCCCGCGCCCGCGGGGATGAACCGGCAATGGAGCAGGAACCGGGGTCGTGGGGCGAGTGTTCCCCGCGCCCGCGGGGATGAACCGCCATGGCCTCCCCTCCCAGATGGGATGACCGAGTGTTCCCCGCGCCCGCGGGGATGAACCGCGACTGGTTGGGGTTGATCGCGTAGACCCTGGGTGTTCCCCGCGCCCGCGGGGATGAACCGCGGGAGCCGCTCGCCCGCCGCGTCTAGATAAAGTGTTCCCCGCGCCCGCGGGGATGAACCGCCAACAGCATTCCTGTTGCTACTATATAGTAGGTGTTCCCCGCGCCCGCGGGGATGAACCGCCGGGGTCTACGCAGGACGAACAGCCGGTGATGTGTTCCCCGCGCCCGCGGGGATGAACCGCGTGTCGCATCGACGTGGAAGAGGTTGCAGTTGTGTTCCCCGCGCCCGCGGGGATGAACCGCCGATCGGACGGCGCCCGCTGTATGACAATGAGTGTTCCCCGCGCCCGCGGGGATGAACCGATGCGCTCTACCTTCGCGTTCAATAGGGCGCTGTGTTCCCCGCGCCCGCGGGGATGAACCGATCGGAGGCGGATTCATTTTGTGCTGCCGGTGGTGTTCCCCGCGCCCGCGGGGATGAACCGATTTCAGTAATTGCGACGGGAGAAGCACAATTGTGTTCCCCGCGCCCGCGGGGATGAACCGACAACCGATGCTGCGCTGCTTGCTCGCGTAGAGTGTTCCCCGCGCCCGCGGGGATGAACCGAACTTGTCCTGGTCTACATTCTGCCGGCGTAAGTGTTCCCCGCGCCCGCGGGGATGAACCGCTCGCGAATCCGATTCTCCATCTCGGCTACGAGTGTTCCCCGCGCCCGCGGGGATGAACCGAATATGGAATGACGAAGGACGAATACTTGGCGGTGTTCCCCGCGCCCGCGGGGATGAACCGCTCCTCGGGGGTGAGTTCGGACACCACACGCCGTGTTCCCCGCGCCCGCGGGGATGAACCGACGGTTGACGGCTCCGGGCTGCTGGAGGACGGGTGTTCCCCGCGCCCGCGGGGATGAACCGCCGTCTCTGAGACCTACCCCGACACCGCCGCCGTGTTCCCCGCGCCCGCGGGGATGAACCAACGCCTCCGCCAGCCCCGACAGCGTGTCCAGCGTGTTCCCCGCGCCCGCGGGGATGAACCGCATCGAGCACGTTGGCCGTCAGACCGGCAATGGTGTTCCCCGCGCCCGCGGGGATGAACCGCAGCCCCGTCCCCGCCGCAAAACGATGCACACGTGTTCCCCGCGCCCGCGGGGATGAACCGATACTGACCGATATACAGAGCGGATTTTTCGAGTGTTCCCCGCGCCCGCGGGGATGAACCGCCAGTCTGCGTTACATCTAACCCGGTCTGCGTGTGTTCCCCGCGCCCGCGGGGATGAACCGTGCGGTGTCTACCTTACGGTAAACCAGCATCGGTGTTCCCCGCGCCCGCGGGGATGAACCGCGCGTCTCGGGCTTTCCGTTTGAGACCTATCCGTGTTCCCCGCGCCCGCGGGGATGAACCGTCAGTCGATGTCGTGGTGGTGGCTGGTGGTGGGTGTTCCCCGCGCCCGCGGGGATGAACCGGCCATGAGCGCGGCATCATAGGTTTGCTTGATGTGTTCCCCGCGCCCGCGGGGATGAACCGGTGGCCATCAACTGCTGATGCAGGGCAAACGAGTGTTCCCCGCGCCCGCGGGGATGAACCGTTGGGATCGGTGTAATTGGTCGCTGGTCGGCGGTGTTCCCCGCGCCCGCGGGGATGAACCGTCCAACTCGGCGTCGCTCCACTGCTGGGGCAGGTGTTCCCCGCGCCCGCGGGGATGAACCGACCCGGTTGATGACCGCGGCGATCAGGCGGAAGTGTTCCCCGCGCCCGCGGGGATGAACCGTTGTTCGGGCGTTGCTTTGTGCTGTGTCAGGTGTGTTCCCCGCGCCCGCGGGGATGAACCGTACAGAGCAGGGTTGCGTCGCCAATGGACGCCGTGTTCCCCGCGCCCGCGGGGATGAACCGTGCATCGGGTCGCAGGAGCGCCCCGCCCAATGAGTGTTCCCCGCGCCCGCGGGGATGAACCGACTATGTTTGCGCACAAAGCGCCGCGTTGCCCGTGTTCCCCGCGCCCGCGGGGATGAACCGGTCGTCCATCTGACTCCTGCTCGGTGATGTCAGTGTTCCCCGCGCCCGCGGGGATGAACCGATGTCCGGTGCCCTCGTCGCGGGTGACGACGAGTGTTCCCCGCGCCCGCGGGGATGAACCGTCAAATCCTGGTCGGAAAAGGCAGCAATGACAGTGTTCCCCGCGCCCGCGGGGATGAACCGCGCCTACCCGCCGATCGCTATACCGTCGACCGGTGTTCCCCGCGCCCGCGGGGATGAACCGGATTTGGCACGCGCCTTGTGCGACGCTCTGCGGTGTGTTCCCCGCGCCCGCGGGGATGAACCGCCTGTCGCATCGTATCGCTTAGTTGAGGGAGTGTGTTCCCCGCGCCCGCGGGGATGAACCGGCTCGACGGCCGCCGCCACCTGATCGGGCGTAGTGTTCCCCGCGCCCGCGGGGATGAACCGTTCGCCAGGCGCTGCTGTCGCGCGAGTCCCTGCGTGTTCCCCGCGCCCGCGGGGATGAACCTGGCGCGCGCCCTCGGTGTGGCGCCTGGGTACCGTGTTCCCCGCGCCCGCGGGGATGAACCGGTAAGCGACGCTGCGCGGGTCAACGCCCTTGAGTGTTCCCCGCGCCCGCGGGGATGAACCGCAAAAGTAGACATCCTCCATGCGCTCGAAGACGTGTTCCCCGCGCCCGCGGGGATGAACCGGAGCTTCACGATAATCAGCCATCGACATCACGGTGTTCCCCGCGCCCGCGGGGATGAACCGCGAGCGATACCATGAGCAACATACCGACCGGAGTGTTCCCCGCGCCCGCGGGGATGAACCGACCTGCAAGACCTGGGACTCCCCGACCTTGCCATGTTCCCCGCGCCCGCGGGGATGAACCTCAACAATCACGCCGTCGCTCCCAGCCGCCTCCGTGTTCCCCGCGCCCGCGGGGATGAACCGGTGCAATACACGGCGTTGCGGTGGATGAGGCGGTCGATGCGGTCGTGTTCCCCGCGCCCGCGGGGATGAACCGCTCCGCCGTTTTCGCCGCAAACTCTGCCGACGGTGTTCCCCGCGCCCGCGGGGATGAACCCGGTACTCATACCCGTGCCCCGCGCACCGTCGCGTGTTCCCCGCGCCCGCGGGGATGAATCGTTCAGTTGCCGACTGGGGTCCAACTCATCGGCGTGTTCCCCGCGCCCGCGGGGATGAACCGGTGGTAAATGTGTAGACCAGACGCGCAAAAGCGTGTTCCCCGCGCCCGCGGGGATGAACCGCGAACTGTTCCCGGCCCCAGATTACAGAGCGAGTGTTCCCCGCGCCCGCGGGGATGAACCGTCCGTGGCGTCGGTCAGGGTGAAATTCACATGGTGTTCCCCGCGCCCGCGGGGATGAACCGTTGGTCGACACCATTTGCAGCGCGAACGGAGCGTGTTCCCCGCGCCCGCGGGGATGAACCGCCGTTCGACTCGACCGGTCCAGCGACGACCGCGTGTTCCCCGCGCCCGCGGGGATGAACCGCATTGGATGGGCGCGGCACTCGGGCGCTATCAGTGTTCCCCGCGCCCGCGGGGATGAACCGCGTCTCCGGTTGCGCCCTTCCCCATCGGGATCGTGTTCCCCGCGCCCGCGGGGATGAACCGAACCGGGGCGACAAGCCGCAGATACTGACCGAGTGTTCCCCGCGCCCGCGGGGATGAACCCGCAGGCGGATCAGCGGGCGTACCAACTGGAGCGTGTTCCCCGCGCCCGCGGGGATGAACCGCGCAATCGTGAAGCCAGATGTAACGAACAGTGGTGTTCCCCGCGCCCGCGGGGATGAACCGCGCAGCCCGACCAGGCCCGCGGCATAGTCGGTGTGTTCCCCGCGCCCGCGGGGATGAACCGTTCCTTGCTCAACTGGTCGCGGTAGCAGTATTGTGTTCCCCGCGCCCGCGGGGATGAACCGGCTGCATCAGCGGCGGCGTCCAGCGTGCTGAAGTGTTCCCCGCGCCCGCGGGGATGAACCGGCCAATCCCGCCAACCCGGTGCACGGTGCGCCGTGTTCCCCGCGCCCGCGGGGATGAACCGCTCCACCGTGATCTGGATGGTCACACCTGGGTGTGTTCCCCGCGCCCGCGGGGATGAACCGTCGGCTCGAACTGCGGCGGGGTTGTCTCAAGCGTGTTCCCCGCGCCCGCGGGGATGAACCGGTCCGGCTCTTGGTCATGCCAGTCTTCGCGGTGTGTTCCCCGCGCCCGCGGGGATGAACCGGTCAGCGGCCCCGAGGTCTCCATCGCAATGGCGTGTTCCCCGCGCCCGCGGGGATGAACCGCCAACGGGCAGCGCCGGGGAGCGCGGGGTCGGGTGTTCCCCGCGCCCGCGGGGATGAACCGTCGACCTGTTTTGAGTAGTCCATCGCACTGGTGTGTTCCCCGCGCCCGCGGGGATGAACCGTTCTATGTGTTCGATGTCGACCTGCGTGGCCGGTGTTCCCCGCCCCCGCGGGGATGAACCGACGGGGATGCAGTTAAGAAGTATATGGGGGAGTGTTCCCCGCGCCCGCGGGGATGAACCGCCCATTGCCCACGGTCTGGCTGTTCATGCTTCGTGTTCCCCGCGCCCGCGGGGATGAACCGGTGAGCAGTTACCAACATCAGAGGGGCTGATGCGTGTTCCCCGCGCCCGCGGGGATGAACCGGTAGTCGGTCGCCATCTCAGCAATTCCAGGATGGTGTTCCCCGCGCCCGCGGGGATGAACCGGTCAACCGGCCGCGGCATTGGGTGCTGGCACGGTGTTCCCCGCGCCCGCGGGGATGAACCGATCGAGCAGTTGCAGTACGAGGCCGAGCGGCAGTGTTCCCCGCGCCCGCGGGGATGAACCGTTTTTCCAGAACGCGATGCGCTATCACGTGACGTGTTCCCCGCGCCCGCGGGGATGAACCGCTGGTCGAGCTTGGCGAGCCCCGCGATACTGAGTGTTCCCCGCGCCCGCGGGGATGAACCGGCCGGCCAAGCTGGCCCCGCGCACCCGCGGCCGTGTTCCCCGCGCCCGCGGGGATGAACCTGCGCAAGGGGGTGACGGCCTATAACGATGATCGTGTTCCCCGCGCCCGCGGGGATGAACCGAAACCCGCCTGTGCGACGGCACCGCCACCATGGTGTTCCCCGCGCCCGCGGGGATGAACCGCGCCTGGCGGCTCTCGCCGCACAGGAGTCGGTGTGTTCCCCGCGCCCGCGGGGATGAACCGTCATATACCCACCCGTCGCACGGACCTGGCGCGTGTTCCCCGAGCCCGCGGGGATGAACCGCGGTCGGGCGTGCTGAGCCCGTGGCCGATGGCATGTTCCCTACGCCCGCGGGGATGAACCGTGAAGTTGCAACTTGAGGAGGTATGACGTGAATTTACATCTGTCGTTCTTGGATTTGCCGCCCGCTGAGCGCGACCGACGTTTGGCGGAAATCGGCATGACGGTCGAGCAATATGCGGCTTCGCTGGCCGAGGCGGAAGCCAGCTTTGCCGCGCCGCAGGACCTCAGTCTGCCGCTGCCCAGGTGGGCCGATGACCCGATTGAGGGGGTGATGACGCCGGAGGACTATTACCTGGAGCGCATGGAGGCCGCCGGGCGACGCGCGGAACAGGCCGCGGCGAAGGTGGCCGGCTGATGTGGGTCTTGGCCTTGATCACGGTTCCGGCCACGGGACATCGTAGGGTGGACAAGCGCAGCGCAGTCCACCAGCGGCGGCGCGGGATTCGGTGGACTGCGCTAGCGCTTGTCCACCCTACGGCCGGAACGATGATCAAGGCCTTGGTCTTCTTGTCCGACGTGTTCCCTGCGCCCGCGGGGATGAACCGTGGATGTCCGAGCGGCAGGCGGCGCAGCGGGAGTGTTCCCCGCGCCCGCGGGGATGAACCGACATCACCGAGCGGTTCACGCTGTTCCAGGGTGTGTTCCCGTGCCCGCGGGGATGAACCCCAAACCCACTCGAAAAAAGCGCCATCGCCCGGTGTTCCTCGGGCCCGCGATCGTCATGAGGGCCGCCAATCGCCCGCACAAGCACCTTACGCTAGCCCAACTTTAACACATGAGATTATTTCTTATTTAATCTCAACCGCTTGCGGCGGTGAAAATGGCTGAGTGGCACTACAAACTTGCCAATCTTTGAAATTTCCGGGCTCAGATACCCATCAACGTGTCTCTCCGGCGGTGGTTTCCAGACCCCCAAGTCTCAAGGACCTGTGTGGAGGTGTTCTCGCTCCGAGCTGATGGCTTTTCGCGGGATGTATATCGAAGACGCTACAACGTCTCGCGTGCAGGGTCCAGCCCCCCCGAAAAATAAATTGGCACTACATTGAGGGTTCGGAACACCGTGTACTTATCACTCATTGCTTTAGGGTTCAGTTGAACGGCTGAATCAATGGGGCTATGTTAAAGATGGGCTAGGCCGCCTTTAGCAGTGCGTCCGATCGGACTTTGATCCGGCCAAGGCCGCCCGGGGTCTCCGTGGGCTGCGCGGAGCGGGCTCTCATGTTTGCAGCAGTCGCAGGTCTTGTCAGCCACAACGGTTAGCACCTCCAGGTCGTCGTGCTCAGCCGTCTGCGGGGAGCGCTCCGACTACCCAGGCGGCGCATTGAGCATGGCGACCGCGGTTTGCCGAGTCGCCGCATCAATCCTCCCAATCCATCAGCCCCCGCGCCCGGATCAGCGCGGGGTCGAGGTCTCCCCACTTGGCCTGGATCTCGGCGAAAAGGATCTCGGCTTGCTCCCGCAAGCTCTGGTCGATGGCGTCATGGAGCGCGCGCAGTTTCGCCTGACCATCGGCGTCGCGGTCGGTGGTACCCATCAGATCGCGCAGGATCGCGTTGCTGTCCCGACCCTCGACGAACACGCCGTATTCTTGGACCTTCCCGTCGACAAAATGGCGGACCTGGCGGTTTTCCGCGCTGCTCAGCACCTGCGGCGAGTGTGTCGTCACGATGAACTGGAGCCGGGGAAAGACCTCTCTCAGCCCATCCAGCACCACCCGCTGCCAGCGCGGGTGCAGGTGCAGGTCGATCGCGTCGATCAGGACGACGCCCTCCAGCAGCGCCGGGGCCTCGGCGCCATCCCGCTCGTTCAGGATCACCGCGCGGCGGGTAATGTCGGCCACCAGCGCGAGATACACATGAAACCCGTCGGACAGTTCTCGCCAGGGAACGACATGCCCATTCTCGAACCGTACTACAGGGCTACGCTCGCGCGGGTCGTACCAGGACCGGGTCACGCCCGGCGTGGCCCTTGCGACCGTGTCCATGACAGCACTGGCAAGTGCCCGCTCCGGCTCGCCCTGTTGCCGGCGGACCGTATCGGCCAGCACTTCTTCAAGCAGCCAGGTCAGCAAGGCCGAGTCGTCCAGGGCGGCGTTCAGGCTGCCTGCGTACCCCTCCCAGCGGTCGGGAGCACTGGCGGCCGGTCTGGTCGATGCCTTGCCACGCCCCATCCGATCCATGCCGTAGAAGGCAAACCGGGGCCAGCGCGCGCCGGGCCGACGAACCTGCTCCATCGCGTCGACCAGGTCCCCATGGTGGATATCCGGCGCGCGGTTTGAGGCGGGATTACGATGCTGATCCAGTTCACGCCAGCAGCAGCGCCCACATCGGCAGTCCAGATGAGAGTGCAGGGGCCGGCCGGCTCGCGCCGGCCGCGCTCGTCGAGCGTGATCGGGCGCGGATCGCGCCGCGGATCGAGCTTCAGACCGCGTAGCGTGCCCGATTGGAAGGGGGTCAGCCCGACCGCCAGCGCCGTCAGCACCGCGGTCTTACCGCCACCGTTCTCGGCGCACAGCACCGTCAGGTCGGGTTCGAGGTGCAGGTCGAGCGCCTCGAAGCACCGATACTGCTCCAGGTGGAGTTGGGTGAAGCGGAACATGGTCGCCTAGCCGGCGTCCAGCCGCTCGTGAATCCACCTGGATACCAGGGCTGTTTCGGGGGTGTGCTCCTGACGCGCCCTTGCGCGAAGTGCGGCCAGGTCCGCGGCGGGGAGAATGACCGACAACGGTTCCGCGCGTTGAAACACCGGCTCGGTCACCTCGACGCGTGCGTCCTCGAAATCGGTGACGTCATGCGTCTGCCAGAATTCCGCCAGTGCCGTGATGGAGTCCGTCTCGGGTAGCTTGTTCATCGTCTTTGCCATTGTTGATAGCCTTGCCGTTCGCGCTCGGTCATGGGTCTGGCCGTCACCGATGTGTCGACTGGCGTAACGGTTCGAGGCACTGCGCACTGAGCGCCGCCAGTCGGTAACGGGTCTCGGACTGGGGACTGCGCGCCGCCACCCGCTCCAATTACCGCTATCGCGCGGTGATCCCGCGGGCCGCGATTGCGCAAACCCTGGCGGATCAGGCTGCGGAGATCGAACATGAGAATTTCAATGGAACCGACATGCCGGGGGCGGCCTTGCCCCCGTTGCTGCAAGAACTGTCCTGGCTGAACCGCAACGCGGGAGCGGCCACGCTGACCTTTGAAGCCGCGCTCGTAGGCCGCGTTGACGCTTGACACCCGCCCGCGCCGCGCACGGGGAATCGACTCATCGCCGCATCGCGACATACTCCCGCATGGCGTCATTCACCCTGGTCTGCCACCCGGGGCCGCTGGCCTTGAGCGCGGCCAGCACGTCCGCATCGAAGCGGATGGTGGTCGAGACCTTCAGCGGCTTGCTGGCGGGGGGGCGGCCGATGCGCGACCGTGGCTTGACCGCCTCCCACTCTGCATCGGTCAGCGGGCGCGCGTCCGGATCGGACATGGCGGCGGCCGTGATCGCGGCATCGTCTTCGTCGGTGTTCATGACGGTTCCGGGTTTAAGACGCGGCATAGCGGTTCCTCTCGGTTGTGTTGGCCTTGCGCAGGCTGATGACGCGCCGACCATCGGCGCGATCCACGAAGACCACATAGAACAAGCGCAGTCCGATGTAGCCGATGGCGCATTCCCGCTCCTCCCCGTAGGCCTCGCGCTCGTCGGGCCAGACCAGCGCCGTGTCCCACTCCAAGTCCTGCGCCAGCGCCAACGAGACGCCGTGTTTGGCGCGGTTGATGGCATCCTTGGCAGGGTCGAAGTGCATGTTCACGCTACTTATCGTAGTAACAGAAACTCAGCGAGTCAATCCGTCTTGGCGCGCCCTTGCGCGAAGTGCGGCCAGGTCCGCAGCGTGGAAAATGACCGACAACGGTTCCGTGCGCTCGTCGCTCGGGGTGCTGGAGCCGCATGCCCTGGCGAGCCTCAACGCCGTGATCGAGGTCCTGGAGCAGATTCAAGGCGCCGCGTCCGGCGCCGGGCACCCGAGCCCGCCCCCGGTGGACTTCAAGTCCGGCCCCCAGCGGCTGCGCGAGCACACCCAGGCCCTGCTGGGACCTGATCCCCAGGGCCGCCTCGTGCGCATCATGGTCAGCATGCCGAGTGAGGCGGCGACCGATGCCCAACTCGTCCAGAACCTGGTCGAGGCCGGGATGGACGTGATGCGCATCAACTGCGCCCATGATGGTCCGGAGGCGTGGGCGGCGATGGTCGACAACCGGCGCCGCGCCGAACAGACGCTGGGGTGGAGTTGCCGGGTCGCCATGGACCTGGCCGGTCCCAAGCTGCGCACCGGGGCCTTGCGGGCGAGCGGCCGGGTGCAGCGGCTCGCCCCGCAGCGCGATTGCTTCGGTCGGCTGGCGCGGCCGGGACGGGTGTGGCTGACCCCCGCCGAGGCGGTCGCGCCGACGCCTGCGGACCTGCGTCTACGGCTGCAGATCAGCGGCGGGCTGTTCGGTCGCATCGCCGTGGGCGACGCGCTCGACTTCATCGACGCCCGCGGCCAGGCGCATTGCTGCAGGTGCGCGAGGCGCGGGGTGCTTCCTGGGCGGCCGAGATCGAGCAGACGGCCTATGTGGAGGAGGCCACCAGCGTCACGGCCCGCCGCGGCGGCGAATCCGTCGGCACCGGCGCCTTCATCAATGTGCCCGAAATCATCCTGCCGATTGCACTGGCGGTCGGCGATCCGCTCGTCCTGACCCGCGTTGATGCACCCGGCCAAGGTGCCGAGCGCGCTGCGGATGGCATCATTGTGACCCCCGCCCAGGTCCATTGCACCCTCGCGGCCGCCTTCGAGTGCGCCCGTCCCGGACACGCGGTCTGGTTCGACGATGGCAAGATCGGCGGGGTGGTCGCCGCCAACGATGGCGAGCGGATCACCGTCACCATCACCCGGACCGGACCCAAAGGGGCCAAGTTGCGCGCCGAGAAGGGCGTCATGGCCGAGTGCGCCATGCTCAACAAAGGACCCAAGATCGTCGAGACCGTGCGCTTTCTCGCCGACATCATCGACCGCATGGATGAGCATTACAGCAAACAGCGCGCCACCCTGCGGCGCCTGGCGGTGGCCGATCTGGAGGACTTGAAGGGCGGCAATTGAATTGAACCTGGACCTTTAGCTGAGCCTGGCCCTTTTACCCGGCTATTCCTCCCCTGCTAGCATGCAAAGCCGTTGTACCAACCTGGGGTGGTAATAAATTCCATTGCTCTGCATCTGCACCACGGCCTGGTGAAATGATGGAAGCAATCCCATTTCGCGCGCCTTAAGCAATATGCCGAGTGTGCCGACCACGGGTAGGCCGAGCAATTCCGCCATATTGCGTCCGATGCGCTCATCGATGATCACGCGCTCCGCGCCGAGCTTGCTTGCCATCGCCAGGGTGTCACGCTCGCCGCGGTCCAGGCTGAGCAATAGGCCGGGCAGCGTCGCCTCGTCGGCAGCGACAATCCGCGTCCAGGGTAGCGCCCGCAGTTCCGGCACGGGAATCGGGCCACCCGCGGCGCATTCCGCTACCACCGATTCCGTTAGATGGATAGTGCCGAACAGGCACGGTAGCAGATCGAGTAGGCCGATGCCGGCCAGGGCGATCAGCGGCGTGGTATTGCAGAAGATCACGACGGCCCATCCAGCAGCGAGGTCTCCCGCGCGAGATCATCAAAGCTGTCTTCCAACAAGACCGCACCGGACTCCATGGCGCGCAACAGGAAGGTCACGCGCGGCATGCCGAGCCAGGCTGCGGCGGTGCCCGAGGATAGCCGCCCCTCCCGGAACAGTGTAATCGCCGCGTGCTGCTTCATGAAGCCAGCCAGTCCTTCTGCGTTCATGTGCAGGGAGACCAGGATTTCCGCGGGACAGTCGATCGCAATGGTCTGGTTCATCGATTCCTCCGGGGTGTTCAGCGCAATCCGGGAAACAGGGCCGCGGGACTATGGCCCGCCGAGTCTAAGACAGGCACATCGGCGGCCAGAGGCTGGCTCTTGCTCTCGTGCCGGGGCTCTGCCCCGGCATGCCGTCTTGGCGGCTCCGCCGCCTATGTTTGCCTCGCGTTGACGCCTTGATCCGGCAGCAGAGCCGCTAAGAGGGCTCGTCACCTGAAGACATACCGCCGAGGTAGACGCGCGGTCTTGTCTCGGCGCTTGCGCAATAGTTAGGGCATTCTTTAGGATAGCATTTCGACAAAGGGGAGTACCCTCGTAAGCGCCACCGAACAAGCCCGTTTCCCTCTGGTTCCGCGGCTCCGCCTCGGCACGAGTGAAGGTTGACGTGTCAGTTAGCGTTGCGGGCGGTTTAGTCGCTGGTCCTCGGGACGCTCTTTGGGCTGTCGGCCCCGGTCCCGTTGGACGTTGTGGTGTTTGGTGCGGCAGTTGCGCGTTCTTGCTCAGGGTTGCAGACAGAGGTACTGCCAGATCACCGTGGCCCCGGCCAACGCGGTGATCTCGGCCTGGTCGTAGGCGGGGGCGACCTCGACCAAATCCATGCCCCGGAAGTCGATCCCCTGCAACCGCTTGAGGATCGCCATGACCTGCCAGGTGAACAGTCCCCCGACCTCGGGGGTGCCGGTGCCGGGCGCCTGACCGGGGTCGATGGCATCGATGTCGAACGAGAGATAGGCCGGGCCGGACCCCAGCACCGCGTGCACCAGATCGGCGACGGCCCGCGGTCCGGCCTCGTGGACTTCCTCGGCCGTGACGATACGCACCCCCTGGGCCAGGGTCCAGTCGTAAACGGCGCGCTCGCAGGGCGAGCGGATGCCGATCTGGATCATCCGCCGCGGATCGACCAGGCCCTCGACGATCGCCCGGTAGAACACCGAGCCGTGGCCGAGCGGCTGACCGAAGCTGTCGGGCCAGGTATCCACATGGGCGTCGAAGTGCACCAGGCCGATTGGCTCCAGCGGCTCGCACCGCCGCGCCAGCGCCCGCAACAGCGCCAGAGTGATACTGTGGTCGCCGCCGATGGTGACCAGGTGGGCATAGGCCGCCGCTTGGTCGGCGATCAGGGACAGTGAGCCCGGGAGGTCGCCGAGGGCAATCGCAAAGTCGCCGACATCCGCGAGCCCCAGCGTCCGCGGATCCCGCCAGTTCGCCGGGTTGTCGCCGTCGACCAGCATGCGGCTGGCACGGCGCACCGCCGACGGCCCCTCGCGTGCCCCGGCGCGGTTCGTGGTGCCTAGATCCAACGGCACGCCGGCTACGCAGATGCGTGCCGCCGCGGGATCCAGGGTGCTGCCGAGAAAGGTGGGCGGGATGGCAAAGGTGGGTGTCATGATTCGGAAAACGCCGGTCGCTAAAATCGCCTTGACTGCATCATAAGATACCGGCCCGCAAATCGCCCCGGCGTTAGACTCAGCTCGCCGTGACTGCCAAGAGGAATCGATCGTGTTTCCAACACCCGTGCGCGTGTTCTTGACCAAGGGCATCGGCGTTCACCGCCACGCCCTGACCGCCTTCGAGCTGGCGCTGCGCGATGCCGACATCGAACAGCAGAATCTGGTCTATGTCTCGTCGATCGTCCCGCCCCACTGCGCCCTGATCCCCCGCGAGGTTGGGGTGGAGGCTCTCAAGCCCGGCGACATCACCTTCTGTGTGATGGCGCGGATCGAGACCAACGAGCCCGGCCGCCGCATCCATGCCAGCGTCGGACTCGCCCGACCCGCGGACCCGGATGGCTACGGCTACATCTCGGAACACCACGGATTCGGCCAAACGGCGGTACAGAGCGGGGACCATGCCGAAGACCTCGCCGCCAGCATGCTCGCCAGCACGCTCGGTCTCGATCTGGACCCGGAGGTCGCCTGGAACGAGCGCCGCAGCATCTACGAGCACAGCAACCTGGTGATCGAGAGTCTGTCGATGACCGCGGCGACTGAAGGCGACCCCCATGGGCGCTGGACCTGCGCGGTCAGTGCGGCCGTGTTTCTGTTCTCCTGAGGCCGCACGCGCACCGGCCGCGATCATCGTTTCGGCCGGGCGCGTCGGTCCGCACAGCGGACCCTACGGAAACACCGTGACCCGCAGGGTCCGCTGCGCGGACCGACAACCGTGCCGATCGCACGGTGGCCAGGTTTATAACCAAGGCCATCTCGACTACAGATAGATCAAGCTCACCATCAGAAAAAATACCGCCACCGCCATGATATCGTTGCCGGTGGTGATGAAGACCCCGGTGGCCATCGCCGGGTCGATCCCCAGCCGGTCGAGCACCAGCGGGATGGTCGCCCCCACTGCCACGGCCAGTGTAATGACGGTGGTCAGTGCCAGACCGGCCGTGAGGGCCAGCCGCACCGGGTTGCCGACTTCCACCCACTGGGCCATGAACAGCACCAGGGCCATCAGCACGCCGGCGGCAATGGCCCCGTTGGCGAGGGCCGCGAGTAGTTCTTTGCCCAGCCGCCAGCCGAGATCGTCGAAGGTGACGGTGCCGGTCGAGAGACCCTGTACCGCCACGGTGGAGGCCTGGATGCCGGCATTGCCGGCGCTCGACATGACGATCGGAATGAAGGTGGCGAGGATGGCCGCCCGCGCCAACTGGTCCTCGAAGGCGCCGACCACGGCCGCCGACAGGGTGGCCCCGGCGAGCCCCAGCAGCAGCCAGGGCACCCGCCCGCGGACGATGCGCCCGATCGACTCGTCCGGGCGGGCGTCGCGCGGCAGACCGCTCATCCGCTTCATGTCCTCGGCGGCCTCGTCGCGGATCACCTGTTCCAGGCGCTGCGGTGTGATCCGGCCGATGAGACGCCCGACGCGATCCACCACCGGAACCACCGACAGTTCGTAGCGCTCGGCGATCCGCGCCACCTCTTCCTGATCCGTATCCGGCCCGACGGCGATGAAGTCGGTGTGCATCATGTCGCCCACGCGCTCGGTGTCGGGCTGCAACAGGAGGTCGCGCAGCCGCAGATAGCCGAGCGGCCGCCGCTCGGCGTCGACCACATAGACGGCGTAAAGCCGCCCGATGGTGTGGGCGTGGGCACGGATCTCCTCGATGGTCTGGCCCACCGTCCAATCCGGCGGCACGACCACGAACTTGGGGCTCATGATGCTGGCGGCCGACTCGGCCTCGAAGGATGCCAGTTCAGTGATGGTCGTGTGCCCCTGCAACAGGGGCAGCACCCGCTTGCGCAGCGCCTTGGGCAGTTGCGCCAGGGCGGCGGCCGCCTCTTCCGGTTCCAGCGCGTCGATCACGTGCACCAGCCGTTCGACGGTGGCATCGGCGAGCAGCACATCGCGAAAGGTGTCGTCCAGCTCGGCGATCACGCGCGCCTGCTCGGGGTCGAGCCAACGGAACAGCACCCGTGCGCGCTTGAGCGGCAGGTGCACGAAGAGTTCCACCACATGGGTTGGCGGCCAGGCCTGCAAGGCCGGCATCAGGGTCGTGCGTGCCCCGGCCTTGATGAGCTGCGCCGCCGCGTCGACGACCACCCGGTTGGCGGCACTGAGTTCACCCAGGTGCGAGCGGGTCCAGACCAGGGGCGGCGTCTGCGCGGGTGGGGTGGTGGGGGTTAAAGGCATGTGGCGGCTCCTGAAGTTGGCGACCAGGTTCAGGCAACTGCGCTCCGGGTCGACGCGGGTCCGCTGGCGCAGGGCTGACGGTTGCACGGGGAGAGCTTACCAGCGGGCGGTGACTGGGGGATGAACAAAGCGACGCCTCCGGCCAGGAGCATCCCGCCCCGACGCCAGGCAGCCGTTTCGCTCGTTTTCGCCCACTTTCCGCGTCGCGCCGACAGTCACATCGCCCTGCTCTGCTTCTGTCGGCGCTCCTTGCAGGCAGACGAAAATCCTTCGCGATCTGGTATCGAATTTTCCGGCAATCGCCTAAAGTGATTACCGGGCAGGGATATAGTACTGCAGCGTTAATGAACCGAAAATGGTCCTGTGCTGCTGCGGCAGTTCCTCGTTCCGGCCGATACACGGGAGTCGCGCACTGGTCGAGGCTTTAGCCGAGCCAGGGCCACGCAGATGCGATGTCGACCGGCGAACGGCCATGGAAGGAACATCAGTCACCCAGGACGAAGCATGTCCCCCGTGGGAGCGGCGTCCCGCCGCGATGCGGTGCCGGGGTGACCTACAAGGCTGCGGTTCCGCGCCCGGCCCGTCGCGGCGGGACGCCGCTCCCACAGGGTTGCATCAAGGCCCCGATGACCAAGTCGCAAATGAATGATTCACCGGACTGTTCGACTGGGATGCGGGAGCTGGTTCCTGCCGTTTCGCTTGCCGCTGGAGCGGTCTTCGCCGGGGCGCCCCGGCACCGGGGTCCGGAGCCTGCGGTGATCACCGTATCGGGGGCTGGACAATCCGTCTGGAGCTATGCACAACTCGCCGAGCAGTCCGCGGCCCTGGCGGTGAAACTCCGTGCGCAGGGCTTGCAGCCGGGCCACTTGGTGGCGGTGCCGGAGCGGCCGGGGACGCACCTGATCTCGATGCTGCACGCGTTGGTGCAGTGCGATGGGGCGCTGTTGCCGATCCGCGCCGCGGCGGATGACCCGGCCGGCGATGCACTGTTGGCGGCGACCGGTGCCGAGTGGATCTGGCGGGCCGCCGGAACCGATGGCTTGAGCGGCGGTTGGCTGGTTCGCCTGGCGTTGCGGTCCGCAGGGGGCGCGCCGGGTGCGACCTGGTCCTCACCGCTGGCCCTGGTGGTGGAAACCAGCGGCAGCAGCGGCGCCCCGCGGGCGGCGATGCTGACTCAGGGCAATGTGCTGGCAGCGGCGGCGCTGAGTAATCGGCATCTGGACCTTCACGGCGGCGATAGCTGGCTGTGCTGTCTGCCGCTGCGCCATATCGGCGGGCTCTCCATTCTCTATCGCTGTGCCCTGGCCGGGGCCGCGGTGGTGCTCCATGACGGGTTCGATGCGGGCGCGGTGGCCGCCGCTATCGCGTCGCGGGCCGTGACGCACCTGTCGCTGGTGCCGCCGATGCTGGCGCGCCTGCTTGCGCTGGGGCACCCGCCGCCTGTGACTTTGCGGGTGGTATTGGTGGGCGGGCAGTCGCTCAGTCCGCCGCTGGCGCGGCAGGCCATCGCGGCCGGCTGGCCGTTGCACGTGACGTACGGGATGACCGAGACCGCGGCGCAGATCGCGACCTCGCAGCGCCTGCTGCAGGCTCCCATCGCCGGAGTCATCGGCCAACCGTTGGCCGGGGTCGAATTGGACTGTCCGGCCTGCGCGGACGGGTCCGGGCGGCTGCGCGTGCGCGGGCCGGTGGTGATGGCTGGTTACGCCAATCCGCAGCGAATGCCCGGCGTGGGGCTGGCGGACGGCTGGTTCACCACGTCGGATCTCGCCTGCCGGGGGCCGGACGGCGCGCTGCAGATCCTGGGTCGGGCCGATGAGGTGCTGGTGACCGGCGGGGTCAATGTCCATCCGGGGCGGGTGGAGTCGATGCTGGCCGAGGCGCCTGGAGTGAGCGAGGCGGCGGTCGTCGGTGTCGCGGACCCGGTGTGGGGCCAGCGGCTGGTCGCGCTCTATCGTGGCGAGGCGACGCCGGCGGCACTCGACGCCTGGTGTCGGGTCAGGCTGCCGGGAGCGGAGCGTCCGCGGCTCTTCCTGCCGCTGCCCGAGTTGCCCGTGCTCGCATCAGGCAAACTGGATCGGTGCGGGCTGCGCACGCTGGCTCAGGCGGCGGTCGGGTGAGGGCGGAGCTGTTGCATCGTGCGACCCCTGGTTGATGCGGCGCGCGACCGACGCGCGGGGTCCCTGGCACCGAGTGGCGCGCCTTGTTCACCAGCGGAAAGCGCGGCGGGCCTTGATCATCGTTCCGGCCGGCCGCGGACGGTCCGCACAGCGGACGGTCCGCACAGCGGACCCTACGGTAACACCGTGACCTGTAGGGTCCGCTGTGCGGACCGACGACCGTGCAGATCGGTCGGTGGTTGGGTTTTTGACCAAGGCCGCGTAGCGCATCCACCATCAGCCCGAGCGCCGGCTGTCGGCCGTGGTCAGTCCGCGGTCAGCGGCAGCCGGGTCCCGGCTTCGTCTTTGAGCAAGACTCCCGACAGCTTGCGCCGCCTGGCTTCGTCCAAGAGATAAGCGAGTTTGTGGGCGGCGGCCTCATGGCTCAGTCCCGCGGCACGGATGTTGGAGATACAGTTGCGCTGCGCGTCGGTGACGCCGATGCGGGGCCCGTAGGTCAGGTAGGCGCCCAGGCTGTCCGGGGAGCTCAAGCCCGGCCGCTCGCCGATCAGAATCACGACGATGGCGGCGCCCAAGACCTGGCCGATCTCGTCGCCGATGGCGACCCGCGCCTGCGCGACCAGCGAGACCGGGCCGAGGTGCCAGCCGGCGGCGATCAGCCGGGGGGCGATCTGGTCCAGGAAAGCGACGGCGTTCTCGTGGATGGCGCGGGCGGAGAGCCCGTCGCCGATCACGAAGGCCAGCTCCGGTGGGGCGGCGGCGTGGGCTGCCAGTGCGGCCAGGGTCTCCCACGAGGGTTCAGCGAGTCGGCGCCCCAGGTCGGGTCGTTGCAGATAAGTCGCGCGGTCCGGTGCCGCGCTGTGCAGGCGCACTGTTTGGTAGCCGCGGGTCTGCAGGTCGGACGCGACGCCCGCCTGGTCCAGCGGCAACTGCACCGCGTCGCGCGCTTGGGCATGGGCGAGCTGAAAGGCCAAGTGCGGCGCGGTGGGCAGACTGCCGCCGGCCCGGCCCAGGGCGATGCGGGCAGCGGTGAAGCGGCGCAGGGTCTCCCAGGGGTTGGCGACGACGACCGGCTGCTGCGGCACAAGCGGATTGGTCATGGTGTGCGCTCCGGGGCAATCTCAGGTGAGTTGGGCCAGGGTCCGCACGAAGGGCTCCGGCAGCGCGCTGGTGACCGCCGCCCGGTTGTTCCCGTCGAAGATCCCCAGTTGGTGCAGCCAGGCTTCGAACTCCGGGGCGGGCCGCAGCCCCAGCACCTGGCGGATATAGAGCGCGTCGTGGAAGGAGGTGGTCTGATAGTTGAGCATGATGTCGTCCGACCCGGGGATGCCCATGATGTAGTTGCAGCCGGCCGCCCCCAGCAGGGTCAGCAGTACGTCCATGTCGTCCTGATCCGCCTCGGCGTGGTTGGTGTAGCAGACATCGCAGCCCATGGGGAGGCCGAGCAGTTTGCCGCAGCAGTGGTCTTCCAGTCCGGCGCGGATGATCTGCTTGCCGTTGTACAGGTACTCGGGGCCGATGAAGCCGACCACGGTGTTGACCAGCAAGGGTTTGAAGTGACGGGCGACCGCGTAGGCGCGCGCCTCCAGCGTCTGCTGGTCCACGCCGTAGTGGGCGTTGGCGGAGAGTGCGCTGCCCTGGCCGGTCTCGAAATACATGACATTGTCGCCCAGGGTGCCGCGCTGAAGTGACAGGGCGGCATCCCGTGCCTCGCGCAGCAGGTCGAGCGTCACCCCGAAACCGGCATTGGCCGCCTGGGTGCCGGCGATGGATTGGAAGACCAGGTCGACCGGCGCCCCCTGGGTGATGGCCTCGAGCTGGGTCGTGACATGGGCGAGCACGCAGGACTGGGTGGGGATGCGATAGCTCTGAATGATGTCGTCGAGCATCCGCAGCAGGGTGATCACCGCGGCGGTGCTGTCGCTCGCCGGGTTGATGCCGATCACCGCGTCGCCGCTGCCGTAGAGCAGGCCGTCGAGGATGCTCGCGGCGACTCCGGTGGGATCGTCGGTGGGATGATTGGGCTGGAGTCGGGTCGCCATGCGCCCGGCCAGGCCGATGGTGTTCCGAAACGCGGTGACCACCCGACACTTGTGCCCGACCAGGATCAGATCTTGAATGCGCATGAGCTTGGAGACCGCCGCCGCCATCTCCGGCGTCAGGCCCGGCGCCAGGGCGGCGAGGGCGGCCGCGTCGGCCGTGTCGCCCAGCAGCCAGTTACGGAAGTCCCCGACCGTCAGATGCGCCACCGGGGCCAGGGCCGCCGGCTGATGGGTGTCGATGATCAGCCGCGTGACGTCGTCGGACGCGTAGGGCACCACCGTTTCGTTGAGGAAGGTCGTCAGCGGCAACTCGGCGAGCGCCATCTGGGCGGCGACCCGTTCGGCGGCATCCACGGCCGCGATCCCCGCGAGCTGGTCCCCGGAGCGTGCCGGGGACGCCTTGGCCAACAGGTCAGTCAGACCGTTGAAGCGGTAGCTGGTCGTGCCGATGGTGTGGCGGTAGACGGGCATGGGGGCTCCGTATGAACCAGGTAGGTTATCTTTCGGCGGCTTTGGTTATTGTTCCGGCCACTGGAGGTCGAGGCTTTAGCCGGTCCGACGTGCAGACGCCACTGATTTTCTTTAAGATCTCGGGACTCGCCACCGGCTAAAGCCTCGACCTCCAGTTGCGGACAGGCCGTCGTTGTCCGGAACGATGATCAAGGCCGCTTCGTACCACTTCGATCATCGCCCGATCAGTCAGGCCAGAAGTCCCGGCTCAGGATGTCGTCGATCGCGTAGGGACATGCAGTCGGGAAGGTTTCGTCCGCAAGCCCGGTTTCATCCGCGGCCCATTCCACCGCTTCGCGGTACGCATCAGTCAGTTCCTCGACCAGGAAGCGGCGCAGACTTGGGTTGTCCTTGAATAGCCGCGCGATGTCGTTGCGTTGAGTTCGGATCGTCCCTTTCCAACTGTTGGAGCGCGCTTCTGGTTGAAACTGCCATTTCAACAAATGAGCCATGAGCACACGTAAGCGTCGGAACAATTCGCGCCGTTCGTTTCCCATCTCGGCCTCGAGTTCCTGAATCAGGTGAGTGATATCCAGCGCGCCGAGCGCCCCGGATTTCAATAAACCGACCTGCTGCTCCAGCCATTCAAAGCGATCGGCCTCATGCAGTGTCGTGACGCTCATTGAGTCAACCTCCGCCTCGGGTCCCTGTTCATCTTGGTACGATACGCGGCCACAAGCCGCCGCGCGAATCCGATGGTCTGGATGTTAGCCGCTGCGTGGGTGAGGTACAAGGCCGGGGCCGTGCGCCGACGACACAGGTCTGTGGAGAGTCCCGATGGACACCTGCCGAAGCTGCTTGGACTTCCTTAAGCCGGATGGCTGGTTCCTCCAGCCCATGAGGGCGAACGCCATGTCTGCGATTCTTGAACTCGCTCCCGTCTCACTCGGCCACCGCCTGACCGAAGCGCGCAAGACGGCCGGCCTGACGCAGCAGCAGGCGGCCGAGCAGCTTGGGGTCAGCCGCCCGACCTTGATCGGCATCGAGAAAGGCACGCGCAAGGCGAGACCGGAGGAGATCGTCGCCCTGGCTGGGATTTACCGGCATTCGGTCCATGACTTGATGCGTCAGGGCCCGGACACGCCGCCGTTGGAGCCGCATCTACGCGCCGCGCTCGGTGCTGACGACTCGCCCGCGGTCGCGGCGGCGATCCAGACTTTGCAAGCCTTCGCTAACGACTATAAGGAACTGGAAGACCTGGCGGGAACTGAGCCGTTCCGCGACTTCCCGCCGGAGGCGACCTTGCCGCGCCGGGCGGATCTGCGCGCGTTCGCCGAAGATGTGGCGATCCGCGAGCGCTCCCGGCTTCATTTGGGGGACCAACCCATCTTCGATCTGCGTTCGCTGGTCGAGCAGGCCGGGGTCCATTGCTTCTTCGGCGACATTCCTTCCACCCTGGCCGGGCTCTACGCCTTCGTTCCGCAGCTTGGCTACTGCATCCTGATCAACCGCAAGCACCCGCCGGAACGCCGCCGCTGGACGCTCGCCCACGAATACGCCCACTTCCTCGCCGACCGGCACAAGCCGGGAGTGGATTACATTGAGGACGCACGGCGTAAGCCGGTCTCCGAGCGTTTTGCGGATGCCTTTGCGGCCAGCCTGTTGATGCCGGAAACCGCCATCCGACGCGGCTTTCTCGCGGTGACCGAACGGACTGGTGACTTTCAGACCGCCGACCTGAGCCGGCTTGCTCACCAATTCCATGTCTCGGCCCAGGCGGCGGCATTGCGGCTGGAACAGTTGGGGCTGCTCCCGAACGGTACCTGGGAGGCACTCTCTGAACGAGGTTTCAAACCGGGGGCCGCGCGCAGATTGTTGGGGCTTGAGCCCTCGCCGATCCATGAGGATGTCTATCCCGAGCGCTACCGTTATCTGGCCGTGCAGGCGTACGTTCGGGAACGCATCAGCGAAGGCAGTCTGGCCCGTTTTCTGCGCACCGATCGTGTCACCGCACGGGAGATTGTCGAGGCGACGATGACTTCTCGGGACCTGGATGCTGCCTCAAGCCGTGGCCGACGAGGCGTTATTTCTGCGCGCCTGCAATGACCAAGGCGAGCCGACGCGCGAACCGATCGACCTCAACCCGCACCTCGACAGCGGACTCTTCCAGCGCGTTGCGCCTGAAGGGATGGCCGAGATGGCCGCATTCGTCGCCCATGCGCGCGGACTCGACGATGGTGAGGCGATGGCCCTTGCCATCGCACAGTCCCGCGGATGGATGCTGGCGACCGACGACCGCAAGGCGATCACGGTCGCCTGCTCGGTCCAGGTCGCCGTCCGCGGTACCGCGGAACTCATCAAGCGTTGGGCGGATACTGCCGACGTCACGGATCTGACCATCGGGGAAACACTGCTGCGCATCGAGCGTCGCGCGCGGTACCTTCCAAATGTACGAGACCCGCTGTGCGACTGGTGGATGGGGTATTTGACCGGGGATTCCGGAGGCTAAGGTGATTTCCGCAGAACATCGTACCACGCGGGCTCAACGTTCGGTGACCGGGCGACGCGACCGGAGGCCGACGCTTTAGCGGGCGGCGGTGTCGTGTCCGGCTGAAGCCTCGACCTCCGGTCTGTTGCCCGGGTGCAGCAAGATCCGCCGGGGGCCTGTAGGGGCGACTAAAGTCGCCCCTACATCCTGCGCTTTTGGGAATCGCTTCAAGTTCGACAACCTGTTAGCCGCCCCCCAACTCCGCCTCCGCCCGCGCAATGGCTTCGAACTCTTCTTCCGGAGCCTGCGCAACGAGGTGATGCCGGCTATAGAAGAAGAAATAGGCGACCATCACCGCATAGAAGCCCGCGGCGTAGAGCACCACCCGCAAGTCCACCAGGAAGCCGGCAGCGAATGCCGTGATGGCCAATACCAGGGCGATGCCGGAGGTCAGAACGCCGCCGGGGGTGCGGTAGGGGCGGTCGAGTCCGGGTTCACGGCGCCGCAGCGCGATATGCGCGGCGGTCATCAGCACATAGCTGATGGTCGCGCCGAAGACCGCGACCAGGATCAGCAGGTCGCCCTCGCCGGTGAGGGCCAGCAGAAAGCCGATGGTGCCGGGGATGATGAGCGCGACCCAGGGTGTCTTGTGAGCGCCGGTCAGCGACAGGAAACGCGGCAGATAGCCGGCGCGGGATAGGGCGAAAAGCTGGCGGGAATAGGCGAAGATGATCGAGAAGAAGCTCGCGACCAGTCCGGCCAGCCCCACCAGATTGACGAAGGCGCTGATCCAGGTGCGCCCGCCATAGGCCGTGGCCGCTTCCAGTGACTCGACCAGCGGATTGCCGCTGGCCTGAATGGTGGCCGAGCCGGCACCGCCCGGACCCACGACCAGGATCGAGGCGGCGAAGAACAGCAGGATCAGCATGCCCACGATCAGCCCCTTGGGCAGATTCTTCCGGGGGTCCGCCGCCTCCTCGGCGGCCAGCGGCACGCCCTCGATGGCGAGAAAGAACCAGATGGCATAGGGGATCGCCGCCCAGATGCCGATGTAGCCGAAGGGCAGGAAGGCGCTGGCGCCGACGGCGGTCGTCGGCGCAATGTCGAACAGGTTGGCGGCGCTGAAATGGGGGATCATCGCGACCACGTAGACCACCAGCGCCGTGGCCGCGACCGCGGTGATCAGGAACATGAGTTTGAGCGCGGTGCCGGCCCCGTAAATGTGGATACCGACGAAGACCGCATAGAAGGCCAGATAGATCGGCCAGCCGCCGACGCCCAGCAGCGACTGGGTGTAGGCTCCGATGAAGACGGCGATAGCCGCCGGGGCGATGGCGTACTCCAACAGAATCGCGGTGCCGGTCAGGAAGCCGCCGACCGGACCGAAGGCGCGGCGGGCGAAGCCGTAGCCGCCGCCGGCCGTCGGGATCATGGACGAGAGTTCCGCCAGGGTGAAGACCATGGTGGTGTACATCACGGCCATCAGGATGGTGGCGATCAACAACCCGCCCCAACCGCCTTGTTTGAGCCCAAAGTTCCAGCCGGCGAAGTCCCCGGAGATCACATAGGCCACCCCCAGTCCCGCCAACAGCACCCAGCCGGCTGCTCCGGTGCGCAGTTGTCGATGCTCGAAATAGCTCGCGTCGACTTTCTCATAGTCGGCGCCGTGGACGTGGATATTGGGTTGATCAGCCATGTGTCATGTCCCGTGGTTGGCGCGGTGTGTCGCGATCACAGGCTGAAGCCTTCCTGCCGGTTGCGCTTCGCTTGCGAATCGGGCGGTTCGCCGGGTCGCTGCACCGCGGCGGTGCGGCGGGTCGGCGTAAGGACCGCTTTCAGCCCTCAGGACACAATCAAAGCAAACATCGGGCCGGGCTGTCCGAAGCGCGGTCGTGCCTGCGCCGACGCGTCGCGCCCCGCCGCAGTCCAAGGCTTTACCCTGTAAGTCGTGCAGCGACCCTGTGGGAGCGGCGTCCCGCCGCGACGGGGCGGGCGCGCAGCCGCAGGCTTAGAGGTCGCCGCGGCACCGCATCGCGGCCGGAGGCCGCTCCCACACGATCCCGGCCGGCTTTTCACAGTAAAGCCCTGGGCTCCAGAACGGGTCAACCCGCGTCTGTTTCCTCGCTCTGCGCCGCGGATTCGGGTTGAGATTCGGGTTCAGGCGCCAGACTGTGCAGACGTTGATGCAGCGCCGCTTTGGCAAGCAAGTGGGCGCTCACCGGCGCTGTGATGAAGAGGAAGAGTGTCACCAGGACTTCGTGCAGGCTCAGCCCGGCGCCGCGCGTGCTGAACCAGACGGCGGAGGCGACCAGCAGGCTGCCCACGCCCAAGGTCGTTGCCTTGGTGGGGCCGTGCAGGCGGGTATAGAAATCCCGCAAACGCACCAGCCCCAAGGCTCCGATCAGGGTGAAAACAGCCCCGGCCAGAATCAACACCGACACCACCAGTTCGATCATCATGCTATCCACTATTCACTATTCAATGATATCGCCCCGCAACAGATACTTGCACAGCGCAACCGTCCCCACGAATCCCATCATGGCGATCAGCAGTGCTGCCTCGAAATAGAGTGCGCTGTTCTGTTGAATGCCGAACAGGACGATGAGCGCGACCGCATTCACCGCGAGGGTATCCAGCGCCAGGATGCGGTCGGGTCGGCTCGGGCCGATCAGCAGTCGCCACAGGGTCAGGAGGACGGCGAGGCCGACCAACGCGAAAGCCAGGGGGACGACGGTGTTCAGCATGATTCGAAGACCTGCTTCAACGGGGCCTCGTAACGCGACTTGATAGCGGCGATCAGCGCGGCTGAATCGGTCAGATCCAGCGCGTGGATCAGCAGGGTGCGCCGGTCCGGGCTCAAGCGTGCCGAGACCGTGCCCGGGGTCAGTGAGATGGTATTGGCGAGCAGGCTGATGGCGAGATCGGAGGTCAAATCCAGCGGGAGTTGCACGAATCCCGGTCTTAACCGCTGCGGTCCGCGCAGGATCAGCCAGGCGACCGCCAGATTGGCGACCAGGATGTCGTAGAGCACGACGCCGATGAAGCGCAGCAACACCAGCGGCCGGCGGGCCTGGACCCGCTCGGGCCAGAAGCGCAGGGTGAAGCGCGGGATGGCCCAGCCGAACAGCAGGCCCAGCAGGAACTGTCCAGCCGAGACGCTGTTCGCCAACAGGAGCCAGATGACGGTCAGCGCGGCCGTCAGGATGGGGTGGGGCAGCAGTCGGTGCAGTCTGCTTTTCGCGGCTGGTGCGGCGCCATCCGTCGTGTTGTTCATCGTGGTCATCCCTCGCCCAGCACGGCCCGCACATAGCCGTCCGGTTGCAGTAACTGGTCCGCCATGGCCGCGGTGTAATCGCTCAGCGGTCCGGCCCAGAGGGTCATAGCCGCGCCTAGGGTGAGCAGTGCGGCGACCGGCGCCAAGGCCCGCCAGGTCGGCGGCGGGACCGCGGTTCCGCCGTCCGCCTCAGCAGTTTGATAGAACAGCAGGCTGCCGGAGCGTGCCAGGGTCAGCAGCGCCAACAGTCCGCCGCCGAGCACGATCCCCAGCACCCAGACCGCCGCCGGGTGGTCCAGCGCGGCGCGCAGGATCAGAAACTTGCCGATGAAGCCGGACAGCGGCGGCAGCCCGACGATCAGGATTGCGCCCAAAAAGAACAGCACGCCCAGGACCCAATGGCGCCCCATGACCGGACCGGGGACCAGTCGGTCGGTGTGTTCACCACGTTGTCCGGCGATCAGATCGGCCAGCAGGAACAATGCCGCCGCCGCGAAGGTGCTGTGCGGCAGGTAATAGAGTCCGGCGCCGATGCCGGACACCGTGCCCAGCCCGATGGCGGTCAGCAGGGTGCCGATCGAGGCCACCACCAGATAGGCGATCTGCAGGCGCAGCCGCTCGCTGCCGGCCGCCCCGATCAGGCCCACCGCCAGGGTCAACAGGGCCACCGGCAGCAGCCAGTCGGCGATCAGATTGGCCGCCGGACCGGCGTCGGCGCCGAAGATCAGCGTGGAGACGCGCAGGATGCTGTAGGCGCCGACTTTGGTCATGATCGCGAACAGGGCCGCCGCCGGTGCGCTGGTGTTGGCATAGGCGGCGGGCAGCCAGAGATAAAGCGGCACCAGGGCCGCCTTGAGGGCGAAGACGGCGAACAGCAGGAGTCCGGCCGTGCGCACCAGCGGCAGGTCTTGCGGCGACACGGCCGCCGCCTTAACGGCCAGATCGGCCAGGTTGAGTGTTCCCAGCACGCCGTAGAAGGTGCCGGCGGCGAACAGGAACAGGGTCGAGCCGACCAGATTGATGACCACATAGTGCAATCCTGCCCGAGTCCGCCGCCGCCCGCGGCCGTGCAGCAGGAGCCCATAGGAGGCGAGCAGCAGGACCTCGAAAAAGACGAACAGGTTGAACAGGTCGCCGGTGAGAAAGGCCCCCGACAGCCCGAAGATCTGCAGTTGGAAAAGCACGTGGAAATGACGGCCGTCGCGGTCGCTTCCCAAGCACCCGTAGGCCAGGGCGAACCAAGCCAGCAGACTGGTGGTCACCAACAGCCAGGCGGCCAGCCGGTCGGCGACCAGGACGATACCGAAGGGCGCCGGCCAATTGCCCAGGGCGTAGACCAGCACGGACCCGTCGGCGACGGCGCGGGTCAGCATGAGGGCCAGGACGACCTGGCCGAGCGCGCAGGTCAGGGCGAAGGCGCGCCGCCAACGCAGGTCCAGCGACCGGCCCAGCAGCAGCGCGATCCCCGCCAGCACGGGCAGCAGGACCGGGGCTATGACCAGTTGGCTCGTCGTCACCGCGTCCACCCGCGGCCGCACGGCCGGTGCGGCAAGCCTGTCGTGCGGCGCTCACGGCTCATGCATTCCATCCACATGGTCATTTCCCAGTTCGGCTCGCGCCTTGAGCGCCAGCATGATGACAAAGGCGGTCATGGCAAAGCCGATGACGATGGCGGTCAGCACCAGGGCCTGGGGCAGGGGATCGGTGTAGGCCGCGGCGGTCGGGTCGATGAGCGGCGGGCGGCCAACGACCAGCCGGCCCATCGCGAACAGGAACAGGTTCACCGCGTACGACAGGAAGGTCAGTCCCAGCACCACCGGAAAGGTTCGGGCGCGCAGGATGAGATAGACACCGCACGCGGTCAGGGTACCGATGATCAGGGCCAGCAGTGCCTCCATCAGCCGTTCCCCCTCGTGGGAGCGGCGTCCCGCCGCGATGGGTCCCGCGCGATCTTCAGTAAAGTGTTCATCAGTCGGCCCCTCGGGCGTCCGGTGCTTGATCCGCCGCCGGATGGCTCGCGTCATGCACCAGCCCCAGGTGGATCAGGATCAGCAGGGTTGCACCCACCACCACCAGATAGACCCCGAGATCGAAGGCCATGGCCGAGGCGAGTTCGAAATCACCCAGCGGCCAATGGATGTGCGTGAAGGTCGAGGTCAGGAAGGGATAGCCGAGCACCAGGCTGCCGAGCCCGGTCAGGGTCGCGATGAGCAGACCGGCGCCAATCAGCGGATGCAGGTCGCCGGGCAGGCGCGCGTGGGTCCAGGCCACGCCGTTGGCCAGGTATTGCATGATCAGCGCGACCGCGGTGATCAGCCCGGCGATGAACCCGCCCCCCGGCTGATTGTGCCCGCGCAGCAGGATGTAGACCGAGACCAGCAGCGCCAGCGGCAACAGCAGGCGCACCAGCGAGGCCATGATGGCCGGGTGCAGGTCCGGGTCCCACTGGCGGCCCTGATCGTCACGTGCCGGCCCGGTGAGTTGCAACCCTTCCAGCATGGCGTAGATCCCCAGCGCGGCGAGCGCCAGCACCATGATCTCGCCCAGGGTGTCGTAGCCGCGGAAATCCACCAGGATCACATTGACCACGTTGGTGCCGCCGCCGCCCGGCAGACTGTTGGCCAGGAACCAGTCGGCGATGGAGGCATGGGGTCGGGTCAGCACCGCCCAGGCCAAAGCGGCGGCGGCGGCGCCGACGACGACCGCCAGCAGCAGGTCGCGGCCCTGGCGGATGCGGCTGGACTCCGCGGGTGTGGTCTGCGGCAGAAAATAGAGTGCCAGCAGCAGCAGGATCACGGTCACCACCTCCACCGACAACTGGGTGAGCGCCAGATCCGGAGCGGAGAAATACAAGAAAATCAGTGAGCAGCCGAGCCCTACGGCCCCCAGCAGGATCAGCGCCGTGAGCCGCTGACGGTGCAGGACCACCACCAGCACCGCGGTGATCATCAACCCCAGGGCGGCCAGCCCGCCGGCCGGGCCCACCGGCAGCAGCGGACGGGGACCGGTCAGCGGTACCGCCTGCCCCCACCAGCCGGCGAGGCCGAGCAGCAGCGCGCTCAGCACGAAGAAGAGCAGCATCCGCTGTAACGAACCGCTATCCAGTCGGGCGGTCACCCAGGCGGTCAGGGTGAAGACCCCCGCCACCAGCCGGTCATAGCCCTGGCGGGCCTCGAACCGGCCCTCCACCCGGTCGGCCAGGGCGAACAGGGGGCGGCGGCCGAGATAGATCAGTCCGCCGCCGGTCAGGGCGATGACGCTCATCCACAGGGCTGGACTGAACCCGTGCCAGATGGCGAGATCATGGTCCGGCAAGGGACCTTGCAGAACCCCCGCAGCCGCCACCGCCAGCAGCGGTTCTACCGTCAGCGCCGGCAGCATCCCGACCAGGATGCAGATGGCCACCAGCACCTCCACCGGAACCTTCATCCAACGTGGCGGCTCGTGGGGCGTGCGCGGCAGGTCCACGGGTTTGCCGTTGAAGAACACGTCATGGACGAAGCGCAATGAATAGGCCACCGCGAAGATGCCGGCGAAAGTCACCGCGGCCGGCACCAGCCAGCCGAAGCGGTAGAGGCTTGCCACCCCCACGGCCTCGGCGAAGAACAGTTCCTTGGACAGGAACCCGTTGAACAGCGGCACCCCGGCCATGGCCGCCGCCGCCACCATGGCCAGCGTCGCCGTGTAGGGCATGTAGCCCCAGAGGCCGTTGATGCGGCGCATGTCGCGGGTACCGGTCTCATGGTCGATGATGCCGGCGGCCATGAACAGCGACGCCTTGAAGGTCGCGTGATTGATGATATGGAAGACCCCGGCGAGCGCGGCGAGCGGCGTGCCGATGCCGAACAGCATCGTGATCAGCCCCAGGTGGCTGATGGTGGAGTAGGCCAGCAGGCCCTTCAGGTCATGTTTGAAGAGCGCGATCACCGCGCCGATCACGAGCGTGACCAACCCGGTCAGCCCGACCAGCCAGAACCATTCCGGGGTACCGGACAGGGCGGGGAAGAGCCGCGCCAGCAGAAAGACCCCGGCTTTGACCATGGTGGCCGAGTGCAGATAAGCCGACACCGGCGTCGGTGCCGCCATGGCATTGGGCAGCCAGAAGTGGAAAGGGAACTGCGCCGACTTGGTAAAGGCGCCGAGCAGGATCAGCACCAGCATCGGCAAATAGAGCGGATGGGAGCGGATCAGATCGCCGGCGGCCAGGACCGCGCTCAGCTCATAGCTGCCGACGATCTCGCCCAGCAGCAGCACGCCGCCGAGCAGCGCCAGCCCGCCCATCCCGGTCACCGCCAGCGCCATGCGCGCCCCGTTGCGGG
>Ga0247839_1001313_pt1 | contig 41856 bp, 38 predicted proteins | sample LaCruzMarch2015__6_FD_192405 | JGI IMG/M metagenome (GOLD analysis project Ga0247839, IMG submission 192405) | Freshwater microbial communities from meromictic Lake La Cruz, Castile-La Mancha, Spain - LaCruzMarch2015_16m | ecosystem: Environmental > Aquatic > Freshwater > Lake | place: Spain... | reverse complement strand
AATAATCCCAAAAGAATTAAAGGTTGATCTTTTAAAAAAATTAAGAAGTTCAAACGTAAAGGCAGATATTCTATATCCTGATGCATTTGGGTTAGGCAAAGAATTGCAAAACCTGGCAGTAATAAGGTCTAATGAAATTAATATGCCAGATAGTCAATCCTGAAAATTGTCTAACTTTCATAACTTTGGCTCCAAAAAGTGTCTAGACATTTAAGTGAATCCCTAAATCACCCCCCCAAAAAACACCCCACCCCACCACCACAAACTTCAAAATCCAAACCCAAACCACGTACAGCTGCCCACTGGAAAGGGCTTTTAAAGCACCCATCCTGTGCGATGCCACCAAAGTGCATACCGGATTGGGACTGATGCCCAAAGTGACAAAAACGACTATACGAATCACAGAAAAGCATTAACTTTGTAGTGTATTTCTGGAGGGAAAGCCCCTTCACGGCAAACAGATTCAACATGACAACCACACTTAGGGTAAATCTGAAGGATATTAACCTCGACTTTTTCAAAGACCTGGAGGATATGGCCGGTCCTTCTGCGCTGGTTGAGATCAGGGTAGAGAGCAATAGGCATGGCGAGGGGCTGTTCACGGAAGATGAATTCTGGCAGATCATCGCCTTATTTGATTGGCAACAAAAAAAGCGTGAAGATATTGTACGGCCTGCCGTGAAGGCCTTATTCCAAATGCCGGTTTCTGCCATTTACCTGTTTGAGGACTTCTTATCGGAGAAGTTGTTCGATATCGATACCAAAGATCATGCAAAAGCTTACATGAACCAGCAGCATGATGATTTCTTTTCAGTAGATGATTTTTTGTATGTTCGATGCGCAGCAGTTGCTGAGGGAAGGGACTACTATGAAAAAATCAAAAATAATCCATCCGCATTATCGGCTGATATCGACTTTGAGCATATTTTATACCTGGCTGCGGATGCCTACAAGCTTAAGACTGGGCGGGACTTCGAATATTCGCCACGCTTTAATTATGAAACCAGGAGCAACGTAGAAAAATGGAAATGAGCGACAACCATGGCACACAAAAATTCTTATGAAAATGAGGAATTGCATCATCTTTATGAGATTATAGATCGCGGAAAAGATGATGATGTTTTCAAATATGGAATATGCTGTAAGCCAATTGATGCAGATGGAACATCAAGTCGCATGCGGGAGCAGGTAAATAGCCTGAATCGAATAGATAAATGGATGCGTTTTTTTGCTCGTATACTGCTTCGCGACATTCCTGGAAAAAGAGAGGCTCGAAGGCTTGAAAAACAACATATACAAGAATACATACAGAAAAAGGGTGAACGCCCAAGGGGAAATCCGAAGGATTAATAATAAAAATGAAAGACTGCCCACTGGAAAGGGCTTTTAAAGCACCCATCCTGTGCGATGTCACCAAAGTGCATACCGGATTGGACTGATGCCCAAAGTGACAAAAACAACCCATGACGAGGATCGGGGCAAAGTGGGTTCGTTAAAAGCGATACCGGCAAATTACTTTTGAGTGGACAACACGAGCCATTTCCCCCGATTTCCCCATACCCAAACACCGAACCCAACAACCGGCACAAGCGGCACAGAAAAATCAATACTGGATTGGCTGAACACTGCCCAAAATGTCTTACATTTGTTTTACTGTCCTTCTGCGGAGGGCCCAAAGCAAAAAAACATCCGGGTGCTCATTTATTATCCATGGCGGATGACATTTGGGAGAAGAACAACTGGACAGATGAGGACATGGAGCGGTTGTTAAAAACCCACAAAAGAACGCCTTACAATCCCGTAAATGACAGGAATTAAAAAATTTTAATCCGATAACTCAGGAAGCAACAGCATCGCAATTTCTATTTTTAGCCCACCATGTAGAGCCATATAAAAACCGATCCGGAATGTGTCGAAAAACCGATACCTTTGTGTAAAAATCTCCGGCTTAATGGATCAAGAACTTCAAGCCAGGATAATTCATTACTTGTTGCCCTATCATCCGGCGAGGGTTGGCGTTTTTGGCTCTTTTGCCAGGGGAGAAAATAAAAAGGGCAGTGATTTGGACATCCTGATCAAATTTCATGCTCGGATCAGTTTGTTAAAGTTGGTTCAAATCGAGCAGGAGCTAAGCGACAAACTTGGCATTCGGATTGACCTGGTCACCGAGAATAGCCTGAAAAATGCTCGCCTTAAAGCATATATTGAGCGAGATCTAATTACGATCTATCAATGAGAAAGGATGACCGAATTTTCCTGGAGCACATGATGGAGAGCTTTTTAAAGGTTGGCCAATACCTGAAAAATGTGGATTATGAAACATTTCTGGCTGACGAAGAAAAGCAAGACGCGATTATCCGGAAGATTGAGATTGCCGGTGAGGCCTCCAAGCGCTTGAGCCCTGAAATACGTGAAAATTTCACCCTAATACCCTGGCGTGCCATCGCTGGTATGCGTGATAAGTTAATTCACGACTACTTTGACGTTGATCTGGACACTGTTTGGGAAACAGCAACCAAGGATATTCCCAGCCTGATCCCCGATATTGCAGCCATCATCCAGGAAATGAAATAAACGGAAATGGACTACCGTGTCCACTACCGCCCCCCAAACACCCCACCCCACCACCACGAACTTCAAAATCCAAACCCAAACCACGTACAACTGCCCATTAGAAAGAGCATTTAAAGCACCCATCCTGTGCGATGCCACCAAAGTGCATACCGGATTGGGACTGATGCAAGGTTGTTGCGCGTATTGAAAACCAGTACTGGAAAGTAGAAGTGGGCAATGGCTTTTTGCGAAAGTATTTTACAAAATGTATATGCAGCAAGTGCTCGAAAATGTCCGAAAAATGGCAGAAGGAGACGAGCCATTTCTATACAACTGAAATGAAGAACAGCCGCTGACCGCCGGTTTCTGAATAATACGGGCAAAAATAATAAAACCCGAAAAGCGCTTAAGACCATCCCCCCTACAACTCCTTCAACGCCCCCACCAACTTCGTCATGCTCTCCTTCGCGTCGCCAAACAGCATTTTCGTTTTGGCGTGGTAGAACAGCGGATTTTCGATGCCCGCGTATCCGGCGCGCATGCTGCGCTTGAGCACAATCACGTTTTTGGCGTCCCACACTTTGAGCACAGGCATGCCGTAAATGGAGCTGGAGGGGTCATCTTCAGCGGCCGGGTTCACCACATCGTTGGCACCCACCACAATCACCACATCGGTGTTGGGCATCTGGGGGTTGGCGTCGTCCATTTCCAGCAGCTTGGGGTAGGGCACGTCGGCCTCGGCCAGCAGCACATTCATGTGGCCCGGCATGCGTCCGGCCACCGGGTGTATGGCATACGTGACTTCCACGCCGCGCTCACTGAGGTTTTTTTCAAATTCGTGGCACACATGCTGGGCCTGAGCCACCGCCAGGCCGTAACCCGGTACAATGGATACCCGATTGGCGTATGCGCACAGGATGGCGGCGTCGGTTAGTGCAATTTCCCGGATCACCTGATCGCCCTGGGCTTGCTGCACCCCTCCGCCGCCGCTGAATGCGCCGAGGATGACGTTGAACAACGAGCGGTTCATGGCTTTGCACATGAGCACAGTGAGGATGGCACCGGCCGAACCCACCAAAATACCGCCGGTGAGCATGGCCGGGTTGTCGTACATGAAACCGCCAAAAGCAGCCGCCATGCCGGTAAACGAGTTGAGCAGGGAGATCACCACGGGCATGTCGGCACCACCAATGGGCATCACAAACAGCACGCCGTACAAGAGTCCGAGCGCCAGCAGCACCCACAACACCATTTCGCCATGCTCCTGCGGTTGCAAGCTGCCCACCGCCAACAGCGCCACAAACAGGGCCAACAACAACACATTGAGGTAGCGCAACCACGAAAAATGGACGTCCTTGATCTTTTCATCCAATTTGCCGTAGGCGATCATGCTGCCGCTGAAAGACACGGCACCGATGAGCAGGCCCAGCAGCACGATGAGCGTAAAGCCGGGCGACGGGTCGGCGTGTTGACGGAATTCCACCACAGAAATGATGGCCGCACAAGCGCCCCCCATGCCGTTGAAAAACGACACCATCTGGGGCATGGCCGTCATTTGCACCCGCATGGCCATCAGGTAGCCAATGACGGTGCCCAGGCCCATAGCCAGCAATATCCAGGGCACATTGCCAATGGGCGCACCCGCTGCATTGTGGTGAAACAACACAGTGGCCACAATGGCCAATATCATGCCGCCCGCCGCATACAGGTTGCCGCGCCGCGCCGTTTCGGGGCTGCTCAGCATTTTGAGTCCCTGTATGAACGAAATGGAAGCCAGCAGGTAAGAAATTTGCAATATAAAAGCCGTCATCGGATTATTTCTTCTTTTTAAACATTTCCAACATGCGATTGGTCACTACGAAGCCGCCTACGACGTTCAACGTACCCAGTAACACCGCCAAAAAGCCCAGCGCCAGGGCCAAATAATCGTCGGGGCGGGCATGCCCCATGACGATGATGGCACCGATGATCACCACGCCGTGTATGGCGTTGGCGCCCGACATGAGCGGGGTGTGCAGCACCGCAGGCACGTGCGAGATGACTTCCACGCCCAACAGGACGGACAGCACGACTATGTAAATCAGGGACTGATACTGGAGAAAAAGGTCTATCATGCCAATGGATCAAAGGAGGTTAAGCAGGCAAGAGGGTTTGCAGGCGGGGACTGATGACCTTTTGCTGGTGGGTCACGCAGGCACCTGCCAGGATGTCGTCGTCGAAATTAAACACCACATCGCCTTTGGGGGCGAGCAGCTTGATGAAATTCAGCACGTTTTTGCTGAACATGCTGCTGGCGTCGCGGGGCAGGGTAGCAGGCAGGTTGGAGTCGCCAATGATGCACAGGCCGTTTCGGTAAACGGTTTCGTTGTTCACCGTCCAGGCCGAGTTGCCCCCGCCGGCCGCAGCGAGGTCTACGATCACGGCGCCGGATTTCATTTGTTCAAGGGTGGCTTCTGGCAGCAGCAGGGGCGACTTCTTTCCGGGTATTTGTGCGGTGCAAATGACCACATCGGCCTGAATGGCGTGCTGGTGTATGAGTTCGGCCTGTCGGCGTTTGAAATCTTCGGTCTGTTCTACGGCATATCCGCCCGCTTTGGTGTCGTCTTGAGCGCCCTCCACTTCCACAAATCGGGCACCCAGACTGAGTACTTCCTCTTTGGCGGCGCGCCGTACGTCGAATGCCTCCACTACAGCACCTAAACGGCGGGCGGAGGCGATGGCTTGCAGGCCAGCTACCCCGGCACCCAACACGAGCAGCTTGGCGGGCTTGATGGCCCCGGCGGCGGTCATGAGCATGGGAAAAAATCCGGGCAAGTGGGTGGCCGCCAGCAGCACCGCTTTGTAACCGGCTACGGTGGCCATAGACGACAGTACGTCCATCGCCTGTGCGCGGGTGGTGCGGGGCACCAGATCGAGGCTGAACACGCTCAAGTCGGCAGCGCGCAATTGTTCGACCACGGCCGGTTTGTCCAGCAGGTTAAACTGGCCGATGAGCACCTGTCCGGGTTTCATTTTTTGAAGCAACGCGGGGCTGGGCGGTTGAATGCATACCAGCACATCGGCCTCGCGCAACACGGTGTCGGTATCGGCAGGAATGGCCCCTTGCAGTTGGTACGTTTGATCGGAAAAAAAAGCGGTGGCACCGGCCTGCTGTTCGAGGTAAACTTGTTGAAATCCCTGTTTGAGGAGCACCGGCACGGCATCCGGCGCAAGCGCCACGCGCCGTTCTCCTACATTTTCTTTTAAAATACCCAGTATCATGTGTTCAGCAACGTTCAGACGCCGAAGGTACCGGTTGCGGTCAAAAACACAAATTTTGGGCTGGGAAAAATAAATTTTAATCTCAAACAGGGCTGCTTGATGCTACCGCACCAAATGCGCCCTCAGCATCCACGCCATTTTTTCGTGCGTTTCCAGCAGCCCGGTAATAAAATCGCTCGATCCCAGGTCATTGTGCACGTTGGCAAAGTGGTTGATGTTGCCCCGAATGTTCATGATGATGGCGTTGTGGTCGCGGAGCAGCTCGGTGATGAAGCCTGCACTGTCGTTTGTTTCCGACATGGCTTCGGTCAGGTGGGTATGGGCCAAAAAGTCTTTTAGCGTAGCAGGGGGGAAGTGGCCCAGCGAACGGATGCGCTCGGCTATGCTGTCCATGATATCATCCACTTGCTCGTATTGCGACTCAAAAAATTTGTGCTGGGCGTAAAAATCGGCACCTTCTACATTCCAGTGCGCGCGGCGGGTTTTGACATACAGTACAAAAGTGTCGGCCAGCATTTTACTCAATTCCAGGCTTACGGCTGCGCGATCCTCTGCGTTGATTCCAATTTGATTGTCCATAACGGTTTTTTAGTTGAATGATTCACTGTTCAAACACGGCTTAGGGTACATAGTTTCGAGATACTCGCCCATGCGGCGCGTAAATTTTTCATAAGTTTGCCTTTTCTGAAACAATACACCTATGACTTGCTTCGCACATACCCCCGGCGCACTTATCCTGTTATATTTGGCCGTTGCGGCCCTGGCGTCTTGCCATACCGCTCGTTCGGCAGCGCCCGATGATGGGTCGGACTTGCCCCTTGTCGAACTCCAAACGGGTGCTTGTTTCGGATTTTGTCCAATATATACGCTTATCGTTTACCCCAACGGGCATGCGGTGTACATGGGCAAACAATTTGTGGAGCGGGAAGGCGAGTTCGCGTTTCAACTCACGTCCGCCGAGCTGAAATCGCTGACAAAATCGGTCATCGACGCCAACCTTTGGCAATACCCCGAACGCATCCCGTCGCAAATTGCCGATGCGCCCGGTGCCACCCTGCGCGTGTTCAACGAAGATGGGCCCAAAAACGTGAGTGGCAGCATTGATCGGCCCAAACCTTTGCTGGATTTGGAGGAGCAAATCAAAACCATAGGCAGTGCGCATGGCTTAGAGTTGCGCAAAGGCGTCAATCCGCGCGATCCAGGCCGCGCCAACCGGCGAGAGCTGATTGTGCTGCTCGACGATGCCGTGAATGCCGGCAACTGGATCGCCCGCTTTGAAGACCTGAAGCTCCAACTGGTGCGCCGGCTCGGTGAGCCCAACCAGTGGGTGGTGGCCTACGACGCCGGTGAAATCAGCGAGGCGCAACTCATCGAACGGTTCAAAAGCACACCAGAGGTCAAAACCGTGCAGCCTAACCGCAGCACAGAGCAACGAAACAAGTGAGCAAGAAGCGTTTTTGGCAAACAGAGGCTTTTGTGTGGGCCATATACATCGTGGCCGTATTGGGTGCTTCCGCAGGCAAACTGGCGCTGGGCTACACCGAAGAGGGCTACACTTTTTACGAGAACTACCGCATTTTCCGCAACGCCTTTCCGCACCTGTTGCAGGGTGAAAATCCGTACGGCGCTTTCCCGATGGAGCAAATGGACTTGTACAAATACAGTCCGGCGTTTGCTTTGCTCATGGCACCGTTTGCGCCTTTGCCCGACTGGTTGGGCATGCCGTTGTGGAACCTGTTCAATGCCGTGTTGCTTTTGACCGCTATACTGCGCCTGCCGGGTTTGACGCCAGTCCAACGCCGGTTTGTCGCCTGGTTTGTGCTCCTCGAACTCATCACCTCGGTGCAAAACAGCCAGAGCAACGGCCTCACGGCGGCAGGCATCCTGTGGGCGTACATCGCGCTAGAGCGTTCGCAGCCGTTTTGGGCAGCCGGGTGGACGGCGGGTGGGGTTTTTCTCAAAATATTCGGCGGTTTTGCGGCCATACCAGCCATGTTGTACGCTTCCCGCCGCGCTTTTGTGATCGGCTCCGTGTTTTGGGGCGTGGCACTGGCGCTGGTGCCGCTGGTGGTGCTTACGCCGGTGGAACTGGAAAACACGTATCGGTTTTGGATCGATTTGCTGCTGACGGATCATGAGGCGTCTACGGGCCTTTCCGTGGCGGGATGGCTGAAGACCTGGTTTGGCTGGGAGCCGTCCAAAACGGGTATTTCCGTGGTGGGGTTGGGGTTGCTGCTGCTGTCGGTATGGCGGCACGTACCGTACAACACGTTGCATGTGAGGGCGTTGGCCTGGGCTTCGGTGTTGTTGTGGGTGATTATTTTTAACCACAAGGCGGAGTCGCCCACATTTGTGGTGGCCATGTGCGGGGTGGGGTTGTGGTATTTTTGGGATACGACTACGCCGCCGTTGCACAAAAACATCTTGTTGTGGGTTACCTTTGCGCTCGTGTCTTTGTCGCCTACCGATTTGTTTCCGCCGTATGTCCGAAAAATGATCATACGCCCGTATGTACTCAAAGCCGTTCCGTGTATTGCCGTTTGGTTGTTGGTGACCTGGCAACTTTTCCGTTTACCCAAGCAGCGTGTGCCGCATGACAACTGATTTGTTCTGGAAGTTTTTAAAATTTGGTGCTGTTGGATTGTCCGGTGTGTTTGTCGACTTTGGCGTCACCTGGATATGCCGGGAGCGCTTCAAGCTCAACCAGTACATCGCGAACAGTTTAGGGTTTCTGACGGCTGTGGTGAGCAACTTCATCCTGAACCGGATATGGACTTTTCAGAGTGCCGATCCGCACGTGGCGGTGCAATTTGGCAAATTTCTTGGCATTGCGCTCATTGGTTTAGCCCTCAACAATGGGATTATTTTCGTGCTGCACGAGCGTTTGGGATTCCACTTTTACTTGTCGAAACTGATTGCCACGGCAATTGTCACCATTTGGAATTTTGGTGCCAATGTATTGATTACGTTTGGTTAGCGTCAGGCGTTCACTTTTTTCAGGTCTTCGGGCGTATCAATACCGGCGGTTTCCAGCGTCGTTTCGGCCACCAGGATGCGGTATCCGTTTTCGATCCAGCGCAACTGTTCGAGCGATTCGGCCATTTCGAGCGGAGAGGGCTGTAGGCCGGCAATGTCGAGCAGGGTGTCGCGCCGGTAAGCGTACAAACCGATATGCTTATAAAAAAAGCCGTTGGTCAGCCAATTTTCGGGGGTTTCATTGCGCTGAAAGGGGATGGGGTGTCGGCTGAAATACAGGGCACCTTGTTGGGCTGAAAACACGACTTTGACGACGTTGGGGTTAAACAGCGCATCTTTATCGGCTATGCGTTTGGCCAAAGTGCCGATGGAAAAAACAGAAGATTCCACCATGCTGTCGGCCAACAGGTCTATTTGTGCGGGCTGGATAAACGGTTCGTCGCCCTGGATGTTGATGATGAGTTCGGCTGTTTGAAAGCGTTGAGCCACTTCGGCGCAACGGTCGGTGCCGCTGGGATGGTCGCTGCGGGTCATGTGTACAAAGCCGCCAAAGTCCAGCACATGTTCTGCAATGCGCTCATCATCAGTGGCTACCACTACCTGATCGAGTCGTTTGGTGGCGGCGGCCTGCTCATACACGCGTTGTATCATGGTGCGCCCGTGGATGAGCGCCAATGGTTTTCCCGGAAAGCGGGTAGAGGCATAACGGGCCGGAATAATGCCAAGGATCATACAAAACTTGATTCGTTGCGTAAAGAAGCCGTAAATTTACACCGTAAAAACCATACTATCATTCGGCACTTGCGCCTCGAGAAAACACAAAAATCATGCCCCTGAAACTGTTGGGTGTGTTGTACATGTGCCTGCTGGCGTCAGCTTTGCCCGCACAAGATCGCACATCCGCAACACCAAAAATAATCGAACCCGGCGACTCCCTGTTCCTGGAGCTGCGCCAACAACGCAAATTCCTGCGCCATGTGGTGGAGGCCGACCAAACCCTTTTTTCCCTCTCCGCTTTTTACGGGCTTAGCCTCGATGCGTTATACGCCGAAAACACCGTGCTGCAAACCCAGCCGGTGCTGCAAATTGGCCAGGCACTCCACATCCCGCTGCCCAACAAAGCCATTGTTCGGTACCCCGGCCCCCAGTTCAATCCAAAAAAACATGCGCGCTTGTTTTACCGTGTACAGGCTGGAGACAACCTGTACAACATATCCACCCGTTACTTCGAGATGTCGGTAGACAGTGTGATGAAGCGCAACCGCCTTGGCAGCGACGCCTTGAAAACCGGTCAGGTGTTGCATTTAGGCTGGATCGGTATTGGTGGCATACCCGCTGAATGGCAAACTGCTGTGAATACGCCTCAGGGGCATTTGAGGCAAAAATACGAGCAGGACAAGGAAAAGTACAAAGAGTATCAGGCCCAGGGTGTGTGTTTCTGGCAAAAAGACAAAACGGAAGCAGGGCAATATTACGCCTTGCACAAAACGGCCGTGATCGGCTCGACCATGTACGTGGAAAACCCGATGAGCCACCGAAAAACGGCTGTCAAAGTGATAGGACGCATTCCCGACGGGTTTGATCCGAACATCGAAGTCATTCTGTCGCCCGCAGCAGCCCGGTATTTGGGGGCCTTGGACGCGCGTTTCTTTGTAAAAACGAGGTATCTCAAGTGAGGACTTGTTCGGTCATTTATTTCCGGGCAGGGAGTTTATCTTTGCCTTTTTTTAAACAACCATTGTTATTTGCCCATGCGCTGCTTTCCTGTTCTTGCTGTTGTTGTCATTGCCTTGTGGCAGTTTTCCTGCCAGTCTGACCCTAAAACCAACACCGTCGGCACCCCTTCGGCCAATGACCAGCCCCTGATCAACGCCCTGGCTGGTCAATGGATCGACATTGATTTTTGCTCCCGCTGCAACCAGTACGGTTCGGTGCTGGAGGCGCAAAAGAACAGCCACAAACCGTATGCATACGCGTACGTATTCGACGTAAACAAACCCGACAGCGTGGCTTGTTTCGATGGCGAAAAAGCCTGGTCGCTGGCCACGAGCCACAACGGAGACACTCTGGAGTTGAAAGGCGCAAATAACGGCAAGTCCATTTTCATGATTTACAATTCGGCCGGAGAAAAGGACATTACGGTGTTCGACGCCACCACCGACATGGTGAAAATGGACCGCTACATCAAGTCCAAAGCCGGCGCAAAAGACGGCAACGGTGCCTTTGCTACGGCCCTCAACCACCACCTGTTCAACGGCATCATGGTGCCCTCAGGTTCCAAAGACACCATACAGTTTACGTCCGGTGGTGCCATCCTGAAATGGGGCCCTTACGACCGGTACAGGGTGTGCGCGGGCGGTGCCTGCTTTTTGGCAGGTCCAAGCGCCGACATGATCACCCTGTACCAGTCTAAAAAGGAAGGTTCGGAAAAAACATTTGCGTACAAATACAATGCCCGGGCAGACACGCTCTACCTGTATCAGGTGACGCCGGTAGAAGGTGGAGCTGCTAAAGTGGGTGGGGTAGTGCATCGGTTTTGGCGGAGGGCTTCGATGTGATTGGGTGGCCAATCACTTCACCTCCGCAAACCCCCGCTCCCTGTGGTAGGCCACGTCAATGCCTTGCGCTTCGATGTGTTCTTCCACCCGGCCTCCGCTGGTAATCCAGGCGCTGATCTGGTAGATGATCCAGGTGGCACCGCCTGAAAACACAATGGTGACCAACGTGGCGGCAATTTGCGGGAGCAATTGGCCAGGATTGCCATAAAACATCCCCGCTGCGCCGTTGATGGCCGGATTGGCAAACAACCCCGTGGCCAATGCGCCCCAAATACCCACCAGGCCGTGTATGCCGAATGCGTCGAGTGTATCGTCGTAGCGCAGCAGGGTTTTGAGCCGCACCACGCCAAAATAACCCACCCAACCAGACACCATGCCGATCATGAGCGCCCCGGATACGTCCACAAAACCAGCGGCAGGGGTGATGCCTACGAGGCCGGATATGACCCCGGAGGCCAGGCCGAGCATGGAGGGTTTGCGGTCGGTAAGCCACTCCACGGCCATCCAGGCCAGGCCACCGATGCAGGCGGCCACATTGGTCACCAGCAATGCATTGGCGGCTATGCCGTCGGCGGCGAGCTGGCTGCCCGCGTTAAATCCAAACCACCCGAACCACAGCAAGGCAGAGCCCAGTACGGTCAGTTTGAGCGAACTGGGGCCAGTGCTGTCTTCATGATTTTTGCGTTTGCCGAGTGCCAGCGCCAGTACCAGTCCGGCTATGCCAGCGTTGATGTGGATGACTGTGCCGCCGGCAAAGTCTAATTCGCCAAGCTGGTGCAGGAAACCGTGCCCCCACACCCATTTGGCCATGGGCGAATACACAAAAATGACCCAGAGCGTGGCGAAGGTGATCCAGGTGCTGAATTTCATGCGCTCAACCACGCTGCCGCTGATGATGGCCACCGCGATGGCTGCAAACACGCCCTGAAAAGACACATATAACAGTGTCGGAATGGTGCCCGTCACGTCGGTGGGGTTAATGCCCCAAAGAAAGATGTGTTTCAGGTTCCCAAACAACATGGAGTGGCTTTCGCCAAAGGCTATGGTGTACCCGACAGCTACCCAGGCAATGGTGGCCACGCACATAGACACATAACTCATGCCTACGGTGTTGATTACGTTGCGCACGTTGGACAGGCCGCCATAGAACAGGGCCAGGCCTGCCGGCGTCATGAGGAAAACAAGTGCCGTGGCGACCAGCATCCAGGCGGTGTCACCAGCATTCAAACTACTGTTCATTTGGTTTTGTGTTACTTTTTGGGTTTTGTGGCTGCGTCTGATTTGTCTTCGGGTTTGATGCCCATGTTTTTTTCCAACAGCTTGATGACGGCGTCGTGGCCGCCCTGCTTGGCGTCGTCGAGGGGGGTACCCTTCCAGCGGTCTACCGGTTGGGCGTTGACCTTGCGTGAAAGCAGGTATTTGACCACTTCCACCTGATTTTCGGCAGCAGCAAGGTGAAGGGCTGTGCGACCGTCGTAGTCCGCCATGCTCAGGTCGGCTCCGGTGGCTTCGAGGCGTTTGATTTCCTCCAGGTCGCCGCAACTGGCCGCGTAGATCAGGGTCACAATCTGGTTGATGTGCGTTTCGTATTTTTTATTGCGGGGGTTCTTTTTGTTGGTTTCGCGGGTGAGCGAGTCGAAGTTGTGGAAATTGTATTTTTCCACCAGGCGTTCGCAGAACTCTACACCGCGCACGGTGTTGCCGTGCTTGTCCAAACGAGGCGACCAAATGCTGATGCCCATGACGTTGGGGATAACAATCATGAGGGCACCGGACACACCCGATTTGGCGGGCAGGCCAATTTTGAAGGCAAACTCGCCGGAGAAGTCGTACATGCCGCAGCTCAACATGAGCGACATGCAGTTTTGCACCGTTTTTTCGTCAAAAATCTGTTCTCCACTCAAGGGGTTCACGCCCGCGTTGGCCAGGGTGGATGCGGCAATGGCGAGGTTGTGGGTAGACGATTCGATGGAACAGCACTGGAAGTACAGTTCCAGGGTGTCGTGAAGCTTGGTGTTTTCCGGAAAAGCCTTGTTTTCGCGCATGAAGTAGGCGAGGGCGAAGTTGCGGTCGGCTGTTTCGCGCTCCGATAGATACACGGCGTTGTTGAATTCCATGGTTTTGCCTGCACACAAGCGCTGCCACGTTTTGAACACATAATCAAACCGGTCGGCCATGGGCAAGTCCGGTTTCAGGAGGGAGCTGGTCATGATGGCCCCGGAATTGATGAGCGGGTTGTGTGGGAGCCCCTGTCTGTTGAGGGAAAGCTCGTTGAACGAGCGGCCGCTGGGTTCGCGTCCTACGTGTTTGTGAACGGTTTCTTCGCCGTGTTCGCGCAGGGCAAGGCAGTAATTGATGGGTTTGCAAGTGGATTGCAGGCCAAAATTGGTGTTGGAGTCGCCAAAAGAAAACCGCTGTCCGTCTATGGTGCACACCGATACGGCGAATTGATCGGGGTTTACCCGTGCCAGTTGCGGGATGTAAGTAGCCACATGGCCGTCGGTGTTTTTGGCCGTTTCGTGAAACATTTCCTCGAAGTCTTTCTGGAAATCGGCAAAGTCGGGTATGACCAAATTTTTGGTAAACGCATTTTTTACAATGGCGTTTTGGCGCACATATTCCTCAAACTCTTCGGGCTGGATGCTGCGTTCGGCCACATTGAGCAACCTCGTAGCGTTGAGGTCGGCCATGAGCTTTTGGATGCGCGGATCGTCCATGAGGATGCCTTCCCGCTCTAAGGCATTCACAAAATCGGTAGACGTGGCGTAGCCTTTTTGGGCGTCGGAGATCACGTTGAGCAAGCTAAGGATATCCTGCTCTACCTGGTTGTTCGGTCTTTGTGGCTCTATAGTTTTCACTTCCATTGGTAGTGTTGTTGTGCGTTTAGGGTTTCGGGTTGTTTGTTATTTGAAATGGGAGTGCCCCGGGTTTGGTTACCCGGGGCGACCCTTTGCCACGCAAGAGGCAAAAAATAACGAGGATAACCGGTAAGAAAGCCTCAGAAAATGCAAATGAAGGGTTGGCTTAGGCCATTTCTCTCACCTGCACAGTGGCGATGGTTTTGAGGATACGGGCAGCCACGCGGTAGGGATCTGCATTGGAAGCAGGGCGACGGTCTTCGAGGTAACCACGCCAGCCGTTGGAAGGCACCGAAATGGGGATGCGGATGGAAGAGCCGCGGTCGCTGACGCCGTAGCTGAAGTTGCCGATGTGCTGGGTTTCGTGGTGGCCGGTGAGGCGCTGCTCGTTGTTGGAGCCATATTCAGCGATGTGCTCGTTGTGTACCGGACGGAACGATTCGCAGATGGCGATCATGAGTTCCTCGCCGCCTTCTTCGCGCATGGCATGGGTGGAGAAGTTGGTGTGCATGCCGGAGCCGTTCCAGTCGCCTTTTACAGGTTTTGGGAACAGTTCGATGTTCACGCCGTATTTCTCGGCGGTGCGCTCCAGGAGGTAACGGCTGATCCACAGGTCGTCGCTGGCGCGCTTGGCACCTTTTGCAAACAACTGATACTCCCACTGGCCCATCATGACTTCGGCGTTGATGCCGGTAACCTTCAGGCCTGCGTCGAGGCAAAGGTCGAAGTGTTCTTCCACCAGGTCGCGGCCCACGTTGTAGTTGTGGCCCACTGAGCAGTAGTATTTGCCCTGCGGTTCGGGGAAACCATCCTGTGGGAAACCAAGTGGCTTGCCATTTTTGAGGATTACGTACTCCTGTTCGTAACCGATCCAGAAGTCTTCGTCGTCTTCAAATCGGCTGCGCATGTTGCTTTCGTGTGGGGTACCATCGGGGTTCAGTACCTCACAAAGCACCAAAAAGGAGTTTTTGCGGCCCGGATCGGTTACTACGCGCACTGGCTGAAGCAGGCAATCAGACTTTTTGCCTTCGGCTTGCATGGTGGAGCTTCCGTCGAATGACCAGATGGGCAGGCTGTCGGGTTGGCCATCAAATTCATCGAGCCACAGCACTTTGGTTTTGCTGCGGAGGTTTGGTTCCGGCTTGTAGCCGTCGAGCCAAATGTACTCAAACTTTAATGCTTTCATTGAATAGTTGTGAGTTGTGAGTTGTGAGTTGTGAGTTGTGAGTTGTGAGTTGTGAGTGGTGAGTGGTGAGTTGTGAGTTTTGAGTTTTGAGTGGTGAGTTGTGAGTTTTGAGTTTTGAGGGGTGAGTTTTGAGTGGGGCGACTACATTCGCCAAATTTTTTTTTTAAACGTTATGCTATCCATCTATCGGAAAAGACAAGCCTTTAGAGAGGATGCGCCTGATTTCAATGGCGGAAGGCAATTCTTCCGGTTCGCTGAAATTGGCGATGGTAATCAGGTTTCCGTTGATGAGGTTGACCGAGTTTTCCAGCGAGTTGCTCACGTGGCGGAGGCGTATGGCCGTCAACCGATTGGTCAGGAGTTTTCGGCTGACCTCATCGTATCCCAGCCATTCGAGGTTGTCCAACACCCGTTCCAGGTATAACAGCAGCGCACGAATCTCTTTTTCACGGGCCTGCGACAGGCTGGGCCAGTCCAGAAGCACCGGAACGGCATGGTTGGTATCCAGCAGATCCTTGATGCGCCGTTCAATGACGGGCAGTGCGTTTTCTTGTAAGGTGTGTAGACGGGTATTGTTTTCCATGTTGCCGGGGGGGGTGTGTGGGGTGAGGTGTGTGGGGTGGGGTGTGGGTGAGATGGGGCAAAGTTGGGGGCATGGGAACGTTGCTGCCAAAAATGCAGGCACTTCACGACTACGTCGAAGACTACACAGAATTACGTCACCTAAAAAAGCTATCGTGAAGTAGTAATAATTTTCTTTAAATATTGATATTGTGTTGTTTATAAATATTAATAAAATTAAAAATAAAAAACCGCCCAGGCAGTGATCCGGAGGCGGTTTGTGAACTGACGTAGTACATTGTTGTAGTAATGAGACATTCAGGCCATCATCATCCACTGGTTGAGGTCTGATTCAGGAGGCAGGTCGAGTTTTTTTCGGAGGCGGTAACGGATGGTTTCGACGCCCCGGATGGAGAAATTAAGGAGGGATGCGATTTCTTTTGTAGAGAGGTTCATGCGCAAATAGGCACAAATGCGGAGGTCTTTCGGGGTCAGTTTGGGTTGAATGGCCAGGAGGCGGTCAAAGAACCCGGGATGTACACCATCGAAGTGGATTCGAAACGACTCCCATTCCTGTTCCTGGTTGAGGCCGTTTTCGATGAGGCGGGTGAGGCGTGTAATTTCGCGCCGGGTATTGTCGTCAATGCTGCTTTTGCGGAGGTTTTCGAGGTTGTCGGTAATTTGTTGGAGGAGGTCGTTTTTCTGGATGATGTTGATGGCCGTGGAGGCCAGCTCCCGGTTCTTGATATCAATTTCCTGGGCGTACTGATTTTCGCGCAACTCCTGGGCTTCTTTTTCGGCTAAGAAACGCGCTTTTTCTTCTTCGTAGAGGACTTTGCGCACGGTGTTGCGGGTAAGGCTGATGTTGTAGATAAAGCCGATAAGGGTGACGATGATGAGCAGGGCGGCCAGCGACACAATCCAGGCCAGTAGGCGGGCCGACTGGAGTTCGTTTTCTTTGTTTACCAAATCAAGTTGCCGCTGTACCTCGTACCGCTGGGCGACTTGTTTGAGCGCTGTAATTTTTTCGCTGTTGTACAAGGAATCGTGCCAGGTACTGTAACATTTCAAGTGGTAAAGGCTTTTTGCGACATCGCCTTTTTTTTCATAATACAAAGACAGGTTTTCATGTAAGTCCTGCAATTCTTCCAGGGCGTTTTGTTGTGTGGCCAACTCCAGCCCGCGCAACAGATAGGGCTCCACCGAGTCCATAGATCCTTGCTGAAAATAGGTCTTTCCGATGTTGCCGTACACATTGGACGCGTACAACACATTGTTGTCTTTATGGTAATGGTCCAGCGCCTTGCGGTAGTAAAACAGGGCTTCTTCGTATTGTTTCTTGCGCAAATAGATGTTGCCAATGTTGTTGTACATGGTGGCTATTCCGCGGTTCATCTTGACGTCCAGGAAATGCGAAAGCGCCTGATGGTAAAAAACCAGGGCGGAATCCAGTTTGTTTTGGTTGACCAGTACGAGTCCACAGTTGGCTAAGTTGCTGCCTGTTTCCTCTACGTTGTTCAGTTGTCTATTGAGTGTCAGGGCTTCCTGATAGGTTGCAAAGGCCCGGTCGTAATCTTTCACATGCAGGAATACGATACCCATGTTATTCAAGGCTTTCGCCATGCGGGTAGTCAAGCCGTGTTGTTTGGCTATATAGTAGCTGTCCATGTGGTCTTGCAGCGCCTCATTGATCTGGGCTTGTCGGAACCGAAGCAGCCCACGCAGGTTGAGTGCGTGCGAGGTGCCTTCCGCGTGGCTGGTTGCCTTAAACAAGTCTAATGCCTGCTGGCAATAGAGCGCGGCCTGGTCCGGGTGGTTGTAAATGGTCTCCATAGCCAATGCCATCAAGCGGCGGGCCTTCAGTGTATCGTCCTTTATATTGGACACGGCGCGCATGATGCTGTCGGTAGCGTTAACCTGTGCTTGTGCGTTGCCCACAAACACCAACAATGCAAACAACAGACAAGGCCACAACTTGAATTTGGGCATTTTACAGGATAAGGTTCAATAACCTAATGTGAAGGTACTTACTTACAGCCATGCACAGCAACAGTATACCCAAAAAGTCATGAAAAGTTTACAATTCTTAACCTTTTCTTTGCGCCATGTTGAAACTATTGCGTTCGTGTAGCACCCGAAGCCGGATTAAGCTGTTGCTGCTCCTTTGTGTGCCGGCCTACCTGATCAACTTGCACTTAGCCGCCTTTACAGGCGACGAAGCCATACGCGCCTTGGTGGCCTATGAAATGGAGTTGTCCGACAACTATGTAGCCACCACCATGCACGGTGCTCCGTACATCAACAAACCGCCATTGTTCAACTGGCTGGTTTGGTGCGCGTTTAAGCTGTACGGCGCGGTCAGCGAAGTGCCTTCCCGCCTGGTGACCCTGTTTTTCCTGTGCGTGTTCGGGTACGGGGTATACAGGGTGGTTCGGCGCGAACTGGGTTTCGATATGGGTGTGCTGACTGCTTTTTCGGTGGTGACTTCCGGTCGTTTTTTGTTTTACGACGCCATGCTCGGCCTCATTGATACCACTTTTTCGGCTGTGGTGTATTTGGGTATGATGAGCTTGTATTTGTATGGCAAGCGGGACAAGCCCTGGGCTTTTTTTGCAGTGTCGTACGCGCTCATGGCCGTTGGTTTTATGCTCAAAGGACTGCCAGCGGTGGTGTTCCAGGCCATTACGCTGTTGGTGGCCTGTTGGTTTTTCGATCGGTTGCGCTGGTTGTTTTCGCTCAGGCACGCGGCGGGCATCGCATTGGCGGCAGCCATCATCGGATCATGGATGTGGTGGTACGCGCAATACCGTCCGTTGGACGTGCTGCTGCCCAACCTGCTGCACGAGTCGGCCAAACGCACCGTGGTTGCGTACTCCTGGTCGCGTTTTTTCAAGCATTTGTATGAGTTCCCATACAAGGAATTTTATCATTTTTTGCCCTGGTCATTGTTGCTGGTGTTGGTGTTCGACCGATTTGCGCTCAACCGCCTGCAATTGCCTTTTGTGCGATACTGTGCCTGGGTGCTGTTGGCCAACCTGCCGCTGTACTGGACCAGTGTGCATGTGGAGCCTCGGTATTTACTCATGTTTGTGCCGCTGTTCAACACGGTGGGTTTGTACCTGCTGGCCCAGCACCAAAAAGAGCGGAGTGGGCATTTCCGGTTGTTGTACGGGCTGTGGGGACTGCTGATGGTGGCGTGTCCGCTGGCCTGTTTGGCGCTGCCTTTTGTGCCTGCGGTGCAGTATTTGGGTTATGTTTGGTACGTGGGGCCTCTGGCTGCGCTGGCGCTGGGCGTGTTGGCAGCGCTGTATTGCGCTGACCGAGACGGTTTTTTATGGTGGTTCATCGGGGCGTTACTTGTGGTACGCATCGTGTTCAATCTGGTGGTGCTGCAGGCCCGGCACGACGAGAGCATTACCACCCGCGCCCGCGCCGACGTCCGCGCACTGGCCGACAAATATGCCGACAGAAACTGGTACGTGTACGGCGATGCCTACATCCGCGAACCGGCGTCGTTTTACCTCACCCAGCGCCTGGGCCGCATCATACCGCGCACTACTGACACCACGCTGCAAGGCGCGGTGTACCTCGTGAATCCGGCAGAAACCCGGGTTCGGCCGGGGGTACTGGTGGATTCATTGCAAACGGACTATTCGAATTTGAAGTTGTATTTGTACGCGCGTCTGGATTGAGATTAAATTTAAGATACTTCAACACATGAGCTTGTTTCACCATGAAAAGCACATTGAACATCCTGTCTTCATTGCTATTGCTCGTCACTGCTCGGGTTTGGGGGTAAACGCAGATATATGTTTGCCCTGACCATTTACAATAAAATACTATTTTTACCTCAGCTTTTCGTTCACCTTTCAAAACAAACTTGAATGCCAAACCAATTCAAATCTTTGATCGCGGTATGTGCCTTTTGGCTGATCGCCAGTGCCCTCATGGGGCAACAGAAACCCAACATCATCATCATCTGGGGCGACGACGTCGGCTGGTACAACGTCAGCGCGTACAACCTGGGCACCATGGGGTACAAAACCCCAAACATTGACCGCATCGCCCGGGAAGGTGCCTTGTTCACCGACTGGTACGGCCAGAACAGTTGCACGGCCGGACGCGCCGCCTTCCTCACCGGCCAGTCGCCCATACGCACCGGCCTGCTCAAAGTGGGCCTGCCCGGTGCCAAAGAAGGCCTCTCCAAGGAAGACCCCACCATCGCAGAAATGCTCAAGCCCATGGGCTACATGTGCGGCCAATTCGGCAAAAACCACCTGGGCGACCTCGACGAGCACCTGCCTACTGCCCACGGATTCGACGAATTCTACGGCAACCTCTACCACCTCAACGCGGAGGAAGAACCGGAAAATCCGGACTACCCCCAAGACCCGGAGTTCAAGAAAAAATTCGGGCCGCGCGGCGTGATCCACAGCTATGCCGACGGTAAGGGCGGCCAAAAGGTGGAAGACACCGGCCCGCTGAACAAAAAACGCATGGAAACGGTGGACTACGACGTTACCGAGCGCGCCATCGAATTCATGAAGAAAAACGTGCGCGACGGCAAACCCGTGTTCCTGTGGTACAACACCACGCGCATGCACATATTTACCCACCTGCGCGAGGAAGCCAAGAATAAAACAGGACTCGGAGTTTACCCCGATGGCATGGTGGAGCACGACATGCACGTGGGCCAAATCCTGAAAGCGATCGACGAGCTGGGCATCGCCAACAACACCATCGTGATGTATGCCACCGACAACGGGGCCGAAGTTATGAGCTGGCCCGACGGCGGCACTACCCCCTTCCGCGGTGAAAAAAATACCCAATACGAAGGCGCATACCGCGTACCCTGCGTGATCCGCTGGCCCGGGGTGATCAAGCCAGGCACCATCATCAATGAAGTGTGCGCACACGAAGACATGCTGCCCACGCTGGTGGCCGCAGCGGGTGGCGGCGACGTGAAGGCCAACCTGCTCAAAGGTTTCAAAGCGGGTGCCAAAACCTACAACGTACACCTCGACGGCTATAACCTGATGCCCTACCTCAAAGGCGACTCCGCCAGCGTGGGCGCATGGCCCCGCAAGGAGTTTCTATACTGGACCGACGGCGGCGAACTGGCCTGCCTGCGTTACGACCAATGGAAACTGCACTTCATGGAACAACGGGCCGAGAGCTTCGACGTGTGGCAGGACCCATTCGTAACCTTGCGTACGCCCAAGCTGTTCACCCTGCGCGGCGACCCCTTTGAGCGGGCCGACGAAGAGGGCATTGATTATGCGCGCTGGCGCCTCGAGCGCGTATTCCTTCTGGTACCCGCACAGGCCTATGTGGGCGAGTGGTTGCAGTCTTTCAAAAACTACCCGCCGCGCATGAAACCGGCCAGCTTTAACCTGGATCAGGTGATGAAAAACCTGACAGAGGGCAGCGGTAAATAAAACCGACTTCGTTTCGGAACGGCCTTTCGGACTTGTTTCGAGGCGTGTTTAAGCCATAATATTTGCGAACACCGGTGCGACAGCTTGACGTTGTTGTACCGGTGTTTTTGTATCCTCTTTTTTCGGTAAGTGGAACAAATGACGCTTCCAAAACTACATGCTGAATGCCCTCACTCTACCACCCACGCAGCCCGCCGCGGCGCGGGCATCTCGCTGTCCATTCCCCGTATCGCTTTCCACAACACTTCGTTGAACGCCCGCTCGGGCACGCGGTCTACCTGCGAGAGGTCAAACGCAGCCGAACGACGGGTCAACTCATTGTCGATGTACGCATTACGGGTATCTATCGGCACCTGGTTGGGTCGGGCGGTGTACGGACGCACATCCGGTACAGCCGTAAAACACCGCCACATGGGCGTGGCAGCAGCATCGAACTGGCTCATGGGCGGCAGGCCCAGGATCAACTCCATGGTGCGCAACATGGAAGATGTTGAGTACATGGTGTGGTCTATAAAACCGCGTTTTACGTAAGGGCCGGCTACAAACGCGATGCTGCGGTGGGCGTCTATGTGGTCGGGGCCGTCTTGCGCGTCATCTTCCAGCACAAACACCACGCTTTCTTTCCAAATTGAACTTTTGGATAAATGTTCCACGAGCCTGCCAAATGCCAGGTCGTTGTCGGCCATGGCCGCAAAAGGAGAATAGGCCCCCTTTTCCATGCCGCTCGTGTGGTCGTTGGTGAGCCGCAGCGAGTTGAAGCGCGGCACAGCGTTGATGGCCAGCAGAGAGTCGAAATCGCGCTCCCACACCCGCTCCCGCTCCACGTCTAAAATGTTCATGTCCCACGCCGAATAAGTGGGGCAAAAATGCCCGTCGATGGTGGGATAATTGGGTTTATAATTGTCGGCAAACTCGCCATACGTGCGGTAGCTGAGGCCCGCGCGCTTGCACAAGTCCCAAAAATAACCACCTTTCGGGTGTGCAAGGGGGTTGTCGCCCTCATAATCATACTGGCCGCCGCGACCGCCGTACTCGGTAGGCCATTTTTTCTCGACATAATCGTTGGCGTAAGCACCCATGCTCCAGTTGTGTCCGTCGGCGCTCACCTCCGCGTCTACGTAAAAGTTGTCGAGCAGCACAAATTCGCGGGCCAAAGCGTGGTGGTTGGGCGTTACTTTTTCCGGGAACAGGCACAGCGCGGGGTCGCCGTTGCCTTCGGGCATGTCGCCCAGCACCTGATCGTACGTGCGGTTTTCCTTGATGATGTAGAACACATATTTGATGGGGGAGGGGTCGCCCACGCGCATGGGCACGGGGTTGCCCGCCTCGCCCTCGGCTGTGGTTTCTTTGGCTTTGGAATACGGCGTGTTGGCGTACACCTGACGCGAATAATCGGCCAGCAACGTGTTGTCGGGTGTTTCGATCACGCTCAAACTACCGAATATGGCTGCGCCGATGTACTGGGATGCGTGGCTCCGGGCCTCGCTTTCGCTCATGTTGGGTTGTATCCCGCCCGGATTGGCAAGGCTGCTGATGCCTTTGCCGTTGGTCACCAAAATGGTATTGCCCGATACGCGTACGCTAGTGGGGTACCAGCCGGTGGGGATAAACCCCTTAGAGCGGCTTTCGCCTGCAACAGACACGTCGTACACGGCCAAACAGTTGTTGTCTGCGTTGGCTATATATAAGGTGTGGTGGTCGGCCGACAACGCCAGGCTGTTGGTCGTAGAGCCGTTGGGCGCGTTGGGGTACAGGGCGGCGTTGAGCACCTCCTGCTCGCGGCCGGTTTTCAGGTCAATGACCGATACGGAGTTGTCCAGGGCATTGGCGACAAAAAGGCGGCTGCCATCAGGACTAACCAGCATTTCATTGGGGTGCAGGCCTGCGGGCAGGTCAGCTTTGCGCCGCAGGGTGTTGGCGTCAAAAACGGCTACCGACTTGCCGCCCCAGAGCGATGCATACACTTCGTTCGTCCGGGCGTTGTAGGCGCAGGCGTACGGCTCGTTGGGCAGCGCGATGTGCTGCTCTACTTTTTTGGTTTTCAAATTGACCACGTGCAGCATGGAGTCGCCCATGGTGCAGGCAAACAACCGGTTGTTTAAAGCGTCTATGGCTATGCCAGCGGCAAAGACGTCGTCGTTTTTGGCGGGTTTGCCCAGCCGGATAACGGAATCAGAGAGCAATTTGCGGTTTTGTATGCGAAACACCTCAATGCTGTTGTCTGTACCGGCTGCGGCATACAGGCGTTGACCATCGGCGCTGAACGCCAGTCCGTACCACAGTTTTTTGACCGTCATGGAATCCACTGCAGCACCCGTTTTGGTGTCAATCAATTGCAGGTACTGCAAACCCACACCGGCATGTGCCACGGCAGCGAGGCTGCCATCGGGCGACACCGACATGGCGATGGGGAAATCGCCGAGGGCCACCTGACGGCCGGCGGGCGTGAGCGACCAGCCGTTGGGCAGCAGCGTGCGTTTGCCCGGGTAGGCCGTTTGAGTTTGGGCAGAGAGGTGGAACACCAGCAGGAGTCCGCCTAGCAGGATAAGTATTTGTTTGTACATGGCAACAGCAGGTTTGATGTGCGCACGCAGAACCGCGCTTGGTCAAAAGTATGGCTTGTTGCCGTGTCGGCTGTTGATTACAGGGTTAATTTTATGGTAATTTCAGTAAATCTGCATACACATCCCCGTAATCAAATGTTTCTATATTTCGGACAAACTCAAACGTCTGCTGCAACTGGGCCACCGACGAAGCGCCGACGACCAAACCGCCGATCTCCGGGTTCAACACCGCATGGATAAGGCCTAAGTGGTTCATGGTTTGCACCGGCGGACGCACAAACGCAGTGTTCCATTCGGGCAATTTCAACCGCAAGTATGCTAAGCTGTTGGCCACTTTATCGGGGTCGCCACCTCGGGCCAGGTACGTGCTGTCTTCTTTGTAATCGGCTTGCAAACGCACACCGCCGCCATTGATGCCATAGGCGAAAAAACGATGATTGGCATGGCGCAAGGGTTCGTAATGCGGCAGATCAGTGTGAAAGACGTTGTGTTTGAGTTGAATGTCAAATTCCAGGTTGTAATCCTGGTTGGCCACGGCGTACCATTCGGGGTGTTTGATGCCCGAAAGGCCAGGCTCAATGCCAAATTCCTGTCGGATGGCAGCCAGTACTTCCAGGCCGCTGCGAATGTCCTTTTCGCTGTCGCGGTTGTCCCAGTGGATCATGATGCGCTGGAGGTTGTCACCAAACAAGCGCAGGTATTCTTCGGTCATCATGCGCAGAAACGAGGGCGAGAGGTTGATGTCGGGCGTGCGCAGGTTGTTCAGGCTGCCAATTTTCATGACGATGCGCAGGTCGTGCAGGCCATGTGCAGCGATGTATTCAGACAGCATTTGCTCGGACAAGCGGAAGTGCGCCGGGTTTTTGTCTATGGGGTAGTTGGTGGCTGCATCTATATGTCGTTCGCCAGACTCGAGCCAAAAATCGAGCAGCGAAAAAGCGGTTTGGCGGTCAATCGTCCAGCCCCATTGAGCTGTGCCTAAAACGAGGTCTTTCATCGTACGGGTTTCTTTTTGCGCAGCACCGACATGGCGTTGAGGTACTGTTTGGCTAATTTGGGAATGTTGACTTTGGAGTTCGGGTCGTCGGTCCATTTGACGGGCAGCTCGCACACATTCAGGCCATTCCATTCGGCTACGGCGAGCAGTTCGGTGCTGAAAAACCAGCCGTTGCTCACCGCCCCGCCGTCCATGAGGGCTTTGACGTGCTGTCGTTTCAGCCATTTAAAGCCGCACATGCCGTCGGAAAAACGGGTGCCGAGGTAGTTTTGCAAAATGGTATTGAAGGCGCGGGAAGTGACCTCGCGTTTGAGGGATCGGCCCACGACCCTCGATTTGCGGTGCAGGCGCGAGGCGTACACCAGGTCGAATCCTTCGGTGTCAATAGCGTTGTAGGCCTGAATGAAATGCGACAGGTCGGTAGCCAGATCGAGGTCCATGTACCCCACCATGTCGGCTGCGCTTTGGGTCCACGACGTTTTGAGGGCTAAGCCAACGCCTTTTTCGGGCACCCGGACGAGGCGGACTTCCGGCAGGTCGTCACCCAAGGCCAGGGCGATGTGTGCTGTATTATCGGTGCTGCCGTTGTCGGCTATCACAATGCGCCACTGATCCGGGGTAGGGTAGTGTTGCATCAAAAAACGGTGCAGGATTCGGATTTGCCGGTCGAGGGTCTCTTCCTCGTTCAACACCGGTATGGTTACGTCAAAAGTCATGGGGTGTAGCAGCTAAAATGCAAACATACGGCAAGTGGAATAACCGTTTGATTCATTTTGTCGGCTTCTTTTCCGTATTTTGTCCGAAATTTGAGCCTGCTTGACGAGCAATTGCAAAAAACAACCTGTACGGTTGCAATTTTGCCCCTGTCTGGCAAGACAAAACCCGCATGAGCGATTACTGGAAAAAAATAAAGTCTGTATTTGTCATCGAAGACGAACCGAAAGCCAGGCCGCAACAGCCCCCCGCGCCCAAACCCGCCCCGGAGCCGTCGAGGCCTGCACCTGCACCTGCGTCTCCATCTCCTGCTGTGAACGGAACGGTGAATGATCGTTTTGTGGACATCCTGATGAACGCCCTTCAAAAAAGCAACCAGGAAGGTTTTGACTACATGGAGTACCGCCAGTCACTCCTCAACCTGAAAAACATGGCAATGGACGAGGCCACGCGATTCAAATCGGCTTTTGCCATGGCTCAAACCCTTGGGCTTACCCAGGCCAAGTTGCTGGACTCGGGCCGCTTTTACCTCGGCGTGCTGGAACAGGAACAAGAAAAATTCAACAACGCCCACGCCCAACAGCGCAGTAAATTAGTGGGCGAACGCGAAAAAGAACTCCAAGACCTGGAAGCAGGCATACGCCAGCGCGAAGCACAAATAGAACAGCTTCAGCGAGAAATAGTGGAAGCCAAAAACCGCATGGAACAGATTGGCACCGAAATAGCAAGCAACACCCAAAAAATTGAAAATACGCGCATGGATTTTGAGGCTACATTCACCCAAGTGCATGCGCAGATTCAACAAGATTTGGCTAAAATTCAACAGTACATCCCGTAGCGGCGACTTCAGTCGCCGCTACGGCGACTAAAGTCGCCGATACATCTCGCTACGGCGACTAAAGTCGCCGATACATCTCGCTACGGCGACTAAAGTCGCCGATACAAACTAAACGCCATGCTTAAAGACTTAATGAAAAACCCTTTCACTGCCGTCCTGGTCATTATCGTGGCCTTGTTCGTCATTTGGTTTGTGCTCAAAATAGCCGTCAGCCTGTTTTGGGTCTTCGTATTGGCCGCTATAGTGCTGTATTTCGTCAACGATCGGTTCAAAAACAGCATCAACCGCATTTTCCGCAGCCTGACCAAATAACGCCTCAACTCCTCCTCTCCTCAACTCCTCAACTCCCAACTCTACACATGGAATTACAACCGATAAAACCCAAAAGTTTCTGGCAGCGTCCCGAAGGTGTAACCGGCGCTATTTTCACCGGCGCATTAGTGCTTGGCGGAGGATATTTGCTGTATCAGGCATTGCCCACACTGATATCGCTGGCCTCCAATACGCTTTATTTAGGGTTGATTTTGGCGGCATTGGCCGGACTCATCTACGTGGTGCTCGATCCCAAGATGCGCAACCTGATCTGGTATATGTACAAATCCATCATGCGCAGCATCACGGGCTGGTTTGTACAAATTGACCCGATCGGGATTTTGAAAAGCTACATCGACGACTTGCGCGATAACCTCGGCAAGATGAACAAACAGATCAGCAGCCTGAAGGGCCAGATGTACAAGCTGTCGGAGCTCATCAACACCAACCAGCGCGAAATCAAGAACAGCCTTGGCATGGCCAGCAAGGCCAAAGAGACGGGTAAGGAATCCATCATGGTGCTCAAGGCCCGCAAAGCCGGCCGTTTGCAGGAGTCGAACATGAAACTGGAAGACCTGTACAAGCGCATGGAAGTGCTGTACCGGGTGCTGACGAAGATGTATGAGAACTCGGAGATCATGTTGGAAGACTTGCAAGACCAGGTAGTGGTCAAAGAGCAGGAATACAAGGCCATCAAGGCCAGCCACAGCGCCATTCGCTCGGCCATGAGCGTACTCAGTGGCAATCCGGATCAGAAATACATGTACGACATGGCCCTGGAGGCCATGGCTGAAGATGTAGGCCAGAAGGTAGGTGAAATGGAGCGTTTTATGGACATGTCCAAAAACATCATGGACTCCATTGACCTCCAGAACGGTGTGTTTGAAGAAGAAGGCATCAACATGCTGGAGCAGTGGGAAAAGGAAGGCGTATCCAAACTTTTGGGAAGCGACAAAGACCGCCTGGTGGCGCAAGCCAACAGCAGCAACGATGTCCTTGACCTGAATGCAGCCCCAAACATACCCAGCAAGACAGCACGCGGTGGCAACCAATATGATGCTTTTTTTGACTAAACGGCTGCTTTTTGCCCATTTCTAAACTACTTTCGTCAGGATGCGGAGGCCATCAACACAATATTTTTCGGGAAAGCACATACGATTAACAACATTGTGTACTTTTGGCCCTTGAATGCCTAAAAGATGAAGCATTTAATCTGGGTTTAATCTCAATTTTTAACTATGCGGATACAGTTTAGCCTTTCCTGCCAGAAGGGCACGATCATCCCTATCAACTACCAGTCGGAAATCTCCAATTGGATTTTCGCGGTAATGGCCAGTGCCGGAGCTGAGTTGTCAACACATGTACAACAACTTGGTTTTGATTTGGCCTCAAGGAACTTTAAGCTGTTCACCTTTAGCCCCTTAGCCATTTACCCTTATGAAATGGATCAGGTGAAACAGGAGTTCAGGTTACTGGGCACACAAGTGAAGCTCAGCATATCTGTATACCTGCACCCCAGCTACGAACAGCAGATCGTGCACTTGTTCAGGCAAATGCCATTGCAATTGGGTACTCTTGAGGGCAAAGCGGCGTATTTTGAAGTGAAACACTGGCAAGTGCAGGCGCGGCCCAACTTTAAGGAAACCATGCATTTTAAAGCCATATCTGCCGTTTCGATCACTACGGTGGAAGAAGGCAAAGCGGCCAATTTGTACTTGTTGCCCGACAACGAGCTGTACGACATCAGTTTTTTTCACCACCTGGTGCGCCGCTTTAAAGCCGCAATGCAATACAAGTCTCTGGCAAATCTCAAGTTGCTGGATCCTTCATTTCCCATGCATTACAAACTCAATGGTGCCACCAAGTCAAGGCTTATCCACCTCAAACCCAATCCGGATAACCTTACGCAACTGCGCGGGTTTGTCTATGAATTTAGTTTGTCCCTGCCAACGCCCATGATGGAGTTTGCCTACTATTCCGGTTTTGGCGAATATCCACACCTCGGCTTTGGTTTCGTTGACGTAAAATAAAATTGTCGTTATTCATCGGAGTCAGACATGCTCAACAATCATTTACACATGAACCATCGTTTATTCTTTGGGCTTTTATTATTACAAACTTCGCTGTCGATTTTAGCCTGTCAACAGACACAAAGTGTTTCTCCGGATGCTTTGGTGGGCCGTTGGGAATTGACTCAGGGGTACATCAACGATGCACCCAATGACCGCTTGAAAGGCACTTTTTTTGTGTTTCACCCCGACGGCACCATGGAAAATAACCTGCCGCTCGGCTTTGATGCGCCTGTGCCTTACGAAGTAGACGGAAAAAACTTGTTGCAAAAAGGGGCACAAACTTTTCGCTATACCATTGAATCTGCGACCGACTCTGTACTGATCCTGAAAACAGAATTGCGTGGCACCCATTTCCGTTTTGAAATGAAACAAGCTGCACCCCTAATCCCGGAAGATACCTTACCGAATACGCCAGAGGGGGCGCTTCCTGCCGATACTTTAGAAAGCTAAGCACTCAATCGAGTTAATCGATCAATCCGCGACCTTCTTTCGAGATTTCTCCGTCTTTTTCTAATTTTTTCATCAACTTGTCCAATACGCCGTTGATGAAATCCTTCGACTTTTCGGTAGAATACAGTTTGGAAATTTCGATGAACTCGTTGAGCGTCACCTTGGTCGGAATGGTAGGGAAATGCATCAGTTCGCACAAAGCCATTTTGATCATCACCATGTCTAAAATGGCTACCCGCTCGGCATCCCAGTTTTTCAGCACCGGTTCAATGTGCTCAAACAGGGCCTGGTCTTCGGTGCAGGTTTTGCGCAGCAATTCTTCTCCAAATTCGCGCACTGTTTCGTCTGCAGGTTCAAATTCTTTGTAAAACTCGCCCTGCAGGGGCATGGCCTTAATGGTTTTTTTCATGGCACCGACCACCAGGGACTCGTCGTCGAACCAATTGTTGTACCGGTCTTCGGTCATTTCCAGAAACAAATCGTGGTTCACCAAAAAGCGATACAACTCCAGCAGCAGTTTGATGTGTTGTTCCTCCGTACGCTCGTCCAGCGCCAGGTAGGTCTTGTATGCTTCTGTATCTACAAAAGCCAGATACAGCTTCCAGACCAAATCATCGTCCACGCTTTCCGGCATGTGGAACTTGCTCACGATGTTCAGAAATGGAACGTGGTTGGCCAAACTTTGTACGCAGGGGTTGGAATACAAAACGGGTTTGAAATGCCCGTCTTCTTCAGAAGGAAGCAGCTTGGCGGCCCTGTTGGCAGCGTCTTTCTCGGCACTGGCTGCTACTTTTAGGAGTAAATACAGCTGATAAACATACAACTCGTACGTCTTCCAAATGCCACCATTGTACTCTTCTAACAACGTGGGAAGCGTTAGGTATTCATCGCGGTTGAGCATGTACAACAACTGCATGACTTTCACGCGGACACTGCGGCGGCTAAGCATGGTATTTCAAAGGACTTTTTTGATCAAGTAACGTTTTACGGGTGCAAATTAACAACAAAAAAAGCACTTGACAAATAAAAATTTGTACGACCGCCTACGACTTTTTGCGCTAACCCCATTTTCAGGGGTGAATGACCAAGTTTCGCACGGCCAGTCCGTGCGTGGAATACAGCACACAACGGTATATGCCTGCTGATAAAGCGGGCAATGGTAAGCGCCATGTCGCCATGTCTTTGTCAAAAGAAGCATCCAACAGTACGCTGCCCCGCGCATCCAGGAGCATAAATCGGACAGCGTGGGGTGTTTGCAACGTCCAGGAAACGAAGGCATTGTCTGTAGCCGGATTGGGAAATACGTCAAATGAGGATATGGACTCGGGCCAGGGGGCCGATATGAATGGCCGGCTTTTGACGACGATGTCGTCAACCTGAAGCATGTAATCATCTCTTGAATCGTGCAGGAAAGCAATATAAACCCAATTATTGGCGTATTTTTTTAGCGAAACCTGATGGGGTTCAAGCTTGCCATGCAGGAACGGAAACTGCTGACCGTTGTCTGTAAAAAAGGTGTCTAAAAAATAATAGTTTGTATCGGTATACCCGTTGGCCTGTACATAACCTGCTGAAAAAACATAGTCCTTGGGATTCAAAGAGCCGGGTTTAAGCTCTTGTACCATTTCTGCCTGGGTAAAAAGGGTGTCGGTAAAGCCAAGGTCTTCCGGAATATTGGAACTTGTGCTGATCAACACCTGATAGCCATCGTGGTATAAAGGCCCTTGCAGGCTTAGGGAGCGCCAGGAAAGCACATGGTTTGAGTCTGGAATAAAAACCGGAGGAGCAATCAGCCAGTTGCGCGTGCGCTTGGCGGGGTTCAACCATGAACAACTGGTAAAAGCATAATTAGGGGATATTTTTTTGGTACTGAAATCCGTATCCCAGAACCAGCCCATAGGCGGGCCATCCGGCGAAGAAACACATTGGCCTTCTGCGTGGTCGGCATCATAGTTGATCCACGCACCGTCAAAACCCGTCGGCACAGGCAACATAGACAGCGCAGGGTCTACCTGGGCATCAAAATTTTGAAACAGTAAAGTATCGGCACCACTCCAGAGCGATTGAGCGGCCAATATGGATAAACTGTATATCCATAGAAAAGTAGACAAGTAAATTTTGATCATATATCATGCATTTGTGCAAGGCTGTCTGCTAATTCCTGTTCCAACAACGCCCTGTCTACGGGCACCACCCCCGGAAACTCACATACTTGTCCGCCCGCTAAATTGGACAACAGGGCCAAAACGGGCGCGCTTAATCCGGCGACCATCGCCAAAGTGGCTATGCTGATCACAGTATCGCCAGCGCCACTCACGTCTGCTACCTTGCGCTGTACGGTCGGGTATACACGCCCTTTGTTTTCGGCGTTCAAATATAGGCCTTTTTCGGATAAGGTGATCATGCTCATCCTGTTTTTAATTTTTTCCTGCAAAAATGCATGGGCCCGGTTCAGCGTCTCCAGGTCCGCTTGTACGGGGAAAGGCGTGCTGTCTCGAATCTCTTTCAGGTTCGGTTTAAACAAATCGACGCCCTCAAAGGCAAAAAAATTGCGTTTTTTGGGGTCAACAGTGCTCAAAATGCCTTTTTTTCGGCAAAGATCCATGATCTCCCGGATGACGTGCTCCGTCAGCACACCTTTGTTGTAATCCTGAAAAATGATGGCTTCTACCGCATGCGAATCGATTAACTGAAAAATCCGATCCAGCAACAAGGACGCTTCCTGCGCTTCCAAATCGTGCGTATCTTCCGTGTCGATGCGCAACATCTGCTGGTTGTTGCCCAATACGCGTGTCTTGACTGTTGTTTGGCGCGTCGGGGATGCCACCAAACCCAGGTTCAGCAAATTGGACTCCGGAAACAACGCCTTTAACTGTGCGCCATCGGCATCTTCCCCTATCACACTGCACAACAGCGGCGTGCTGCCTAATGCCCGGATGTTGAGGGCTACGTTGGCCGCACCCCCAAGCCGATCTTCTTTACCCTGTTGCAACACGACCGGCACCGGTGCCTCCGGCGAAATGCGCGACACATGCCCGGTAAGGTACCGGTCTATCATCACATCTCCTACAATCAACACTACCTTGCCCGCAAGCTGATCCAGAATAGCCATTTTAGTCGGTTAGTCGGTTAGTCGGTTAGTCTTTTAGTCGGTTAGTCTGTTAGTCTGTTAGTTGTCCTTGTTTTATATTTTTGAGATAACCCAAAGCAGGGCCGACTAAGAGACTAACGACTAACCGACTAAAAGACTAACGCAGTATTTCGCGGGCGATGACTAATTTCTGAATTTCAGAAGTGCCTTCGCCGATGGTGCACAGTTTGGAATCGCGAAAGAATTTTTCGACCGGAAAGTCTTTGGTATAACCATAACCGCCGTGTATTTGAATGGCATCGGTACTGATTTCCACGCAGATTTCGGAGGCGTAGTATTTGGCGATGGCCGACTCTTTGGTGACTTTTTTGCCCGCATTTTTCAGATCACCTGCCTGGCGGGTGAGCAGTTCAGCGGCTTCAATTTTGGTGGCCATATCAGCTAGTTTGAAGCTGATGCCCTGAAAATTGGCGATGGGTTGCCCAAATTGCTGGCGCTCTTTGGCGTATTTTACGGAAGCCTCGTAGGCGCCTTTGGCAATGCCGAGCGACAGGGCGGCGATGGAGATGCGGCCGCCATCGAGGATTTTCATAGACTGCACAAAGCCTTCGCCTTCGTTGCCCAACATTTGGCTTTTGTGTACGCGGCAGTTGTCAAAGATCATTTCCGCTGTTTCGCTGGCGCGCATACCCAGTTTATTTTCTTTTTTGCCTGCCAGGAAGCCCGGGGTTCCGCGCTCTACGATGAACGCCGACATGCCGTGGCTGTCGAGCAGTTCGCCGGTGCGTACGATCACCACCGCCACATTTCCGCTGATGCCGTGGGTAATCCAGCATTTAGCGCCGTTGATGATGTAGTCGTCGCCGTCTTTCACCGCTACACATTGCATGCGGCCAGCATCCGAACCCGTATTGGGTTCAGTGAGGCCCCACGCACCAATCCACTCGCCGGAAGCCAACAGCGGCAAATATTTGCTTTTTTGTGCCTCTGTGCCAAAAGCCATGATGTGGCCCGTGCAAAGCGAATTATGGGCTGCTACGCTCAGTCCGATGGAACTGCACACTTTGGTAATTTCCTCGATCACCGTGATGTATTCCTGATACCCCAAACCAGCACCGCCGTATTCCTCGGGCACCAACACCCCTAAAAAGCCATGCTCGCCAAGTTTATGCATTAAATCAACAGGAAAATGCTGTGACTCGTCCCAATCCATGACGTGCGGACGTATGTGTGTTTCTGCAAATGCGCGTGCGCTTTCCCGGATAAGTTGAAGATTGTCAGTAATTTCGGCCGTTTGAACCATAATCGAGTAGAGGTGATTGATTGTTATTTGGAAGTATTTACACCAGAAACAGGCTACCTGGTGTATTTGTTTGAAACAGGAGGGCTCACAAAGTTACTCTTTAATTGGCTTAGCTATCAAAATATTTTTTTGTTAAAATTAATAACACGTGTAAATTCAGCGAATATTTGCTGTATTTTTTGTTTTTATTTTGCGGGTAACGACAAATTGGGCCTTTGGGGGTTGCCGCTCATCATAGACAGGAGCAGAGGATGTTGTGTTCCTGAGCATTGGGAGCAACCCATTTGCAATTTTTCGGTCATTGTTGCGTTCAATCCGTGTTTCAACTACCACCTGATTTTACTTATGATTCGTGTGAATTTTCTTCCAATTGCCATTATTATATGTACAATAAGTGCCGCCTGGGCACAAAATCCAAATAAAATCACGATAAAGGGCAAGCTTGTGGATACAACGGGTTCCGAGATTGTGCTGCCAACGGTGATGCTGCTCAATCCGGCAGATTCCACCTTAATCAATTTTACCCGTGGAGACGAGCAAGGGGCGTTCGTTTTTAAGAATGTACCCAACAAACCATATCTCCTAAAAGCCACATTCATCGGGTACATACCACTCCAGATGTACATGCCTGCATCGGGCAGCGACGAGGTCGACCTGGGCAATTTGGGCATGAAAATGCTTAATGAACAGTTGATGGAAGTCGTGGTGCGCACCGCCAAATCAACCCTCAGCATTCGGGGCGATACCGTGGAATACGACGCCTCCTCGTTTAAGGTGCCTCCCGGCTCTACCGTCGAAGACTTGCTGCGCCGCCTGCCCGGCATCGAACTCGACGCCGACGGCAACATCAAAGCACAGGGGCGCGATGTGAACCGGGTGTACGTAGATGGCAAAACTTTTTTTGGCGACGATCCCAAGGCAGCCACCAAAAACCTGGGTGCCGAAACCATTTCCAAGGTACAGGTATATGACGAAGCCTCTGAACAGTCAAAACTCACGGGCGTGGACGATGGGAAGGAGGAAAAAGTGATGAACCTGGAACTCAAAGACGAGTTCAAAAAAGGCAGTTTTGGTAAAATTACCGGCGCGGTAGGCACCGAAGAACGCTGGGCTGCCCGAGGCAACTACAACCGATTCAATGAAAAACAGCAGCTTTCGTTCATCGGTTTTGGCAACAACATCAACGAAACGGGCGTCAATTGGGAAGATTATGGCGAGTTTAAGGGCCAAAATGCGTTCAATAACTACGACAACGGCGACTTCGGGTTCGACAATGGAGGCCGTTATTGGTACTCCTCTGGCGGCGACGACTCGCCGCTCAACAACTTTGACGGCCGGGGCTTTACCGAAAACTATGGCGGTGGCGTTAACTACAATTTCGACAATAAAAAAACAAAGTTCAACGCCAATTATTTCTACAACCAAACCGACCTGACGTTCCGTGAATATGCCACACGGGAGAACTTTTTGGAGGAAGGCACCTTTTCCAACGATGACACTACCCGGCAGGACGAATTCCGTAACCGCCATAGTGTCGCCACCCGCATCGAACAGGAAATCGATTCCAGCAATACCATCATCGCCAAAGCAAACCTCAGCATCCGTAAAAACGACAGGGAGCAGCAGCTCAGCCAGTATTTTACCGATAACCTCGACGATCCAATCAACCGCCTGCTCTCCGTAAACGAATCGCTGATAGACGTCGTCGACCTCACCAGCGCCGCCATTTACCGACACCGTTTTCAAAAAAAAGGACGCAGTTTTGCCATGAGTGCCGGCTTTAACCAAAGCATTTCAGACGGGATGGAAAACCTGCGTTTTCAAAACCTCTTTTTTGAAACAGAAAACCAGTCGAACACTTTTGAACAAAATGCCGATACCAAAAACGACACCCGGCAAATTAAATCGAGCCTGCTGTTTACCGAACCGTTAAGCAAAAAGTGGTTCTGGGAGTCGTTTTATAATTTTTCCCAAACCAATAACCAAACCGACCGACAGGTGAGCGATCCGCTCAACGGTGATGCACGCATAGACAGCCTCAGCATTTTCTACGACAATGATGTGCTGTACAACCGCCTCGGCACCGTGATCCGCTATGCTTATGAAGGACTCAACGTCGGCGTCGGTCTTGCCGGACAACAACTGGATTTGGACGGAGACTATGCTCGGGGAGAAGGAGAGGCGGCTTTGTCTGACCCGATTCGACTTCAGTTTTTCAACATGATCCCGCATTTGAGCATTAATTATGACTTCACCAATAACTTTTCCGGCGATTTTGAATATAGCTACAGCGTGCAGGAACCGGGCTTTCGCGACCTTCAGCCGGTGGCCATCATCACCAACCCGCTGTATGTCCGTCAGGGTAATCCAAACCTGGAACCCGAACGGGCCAACAGCATCAGTCTCGGCCTGTATTACTGGAACCCCGCCACTTTTGCCAATTTTGGCATCAGCACCAATTATAATGACTACGACAACCAGATCGTTTATAACCAAACCATCGAATTGATTGACAGCGTGGGCCTGCGCACCACCACCACGCCCGGTAACGCCGATGGCGGCAGCCAATACAACGTATGGATGTGGTCGAGCTTCCCCATCGTAAAAACAAAACTGACCATGAACCTCAACGGAGGGGTCGATGGCAACGTGTCGCCAGCGTTTGTAAACGACGTAAAAAATGAAACCCGCTCCAACAGCATTGAAATGGGCGTTCGGTTCAACTATACCCCCAGCAGCAAATTGGTGTTCAATGCCGCCTATCGGCTTGGATTCGACGATATCCGCTATTCTATTCAGACGAATCAGAATCAAAAAATTTACAACAACAACGCCAACGCAGGCATCAAATGGGAGTTTATCCCCAAAACATTTGTAGAAAGCAACTTCAATTACAACGCCAACCGCAACGACCAAACGGGCTTTGAGCAAAATGTGCCCTTGTGGAACACCTCCGTCCGGCGCCTTTTTGGACCTAAAAATAAAATTGAGGCCCGTATTGCCGCATTTGACCTGCTGAACCGCCGAGTAAACGTGACCCAGCGCGCCACCCAAAACTATGTGGTCACCACCGTTACGGAAACACTCGCCCAGTATTTTATGCTCAGCGTGAGCTACAACGTGCGCGGCTTTGAAAACAACCTGAAAAAAGGGGGCGGATTTTGGTGATTTGCCCGGTTACTTAACTTGCATGCTACATCCTTCATTCACATGATACAAAACACCATTGCATTTATGGGCATCGCAGTATTTCTGCTGCTGACCAGCACCCTGTTTGCACAACACAACGCTTTAGACATGGGCCAGGGCCATGTGCGTTATTTAGTGACCCACAACTGGACCAAAAAAATGACTTCGCTGGACTATATCAGTCCTCAACGCCGGGAAAAAGTGCAGTATATGTGGGGAAACGATTCCGAATGGCGCATGTATGCGGAGTTGTATTACTCCGATGCGGCGTCTAAATATTTGGATTCGGACGAAAACCCGGATAAAGATGTCAATACATATTCCTGGAAAAAAGACGCGTTTTTCATCCGACGTGATTTTTCTACGAATCAGGAAACAGATTTAATCACATTTCTGGGCAAAAACTACCTGATCAGCGATTCTTTACAATGCCCCAACTGGAAGGTACTCAATGACTTGAAAGAAGTGGCTGGTCACATCTGCATGAGCGCCTTCTGGGAAGACACGCTCAAGGACCAGGAGATTATTGCCTGGTTTGCCATGGACATACCCTCCAGTGCCGGTCCCGAACGTTTCTGTGGCTTGCCCGGCCTAATCCTGGAAATAGACATCAACAACGGTGCCATGATCGCCAGTGCCGACAAAATCACTTTTTCGCCCGTCACTGCCGAACAACTCGCCCTGCCCACAAAGCCCAAGGGTAAAAGCATCAAAGAAGCCGAATACCAGACTCTGTATGCAAAACATATTGAAGATAAACGGAAAAACGAGGATCCGTGGTTCTGGGGCGTCCGGTACTAGTTTTGAGTTTTGAGTTGTCAGTTTTGAGTTTTGAGTTTTGAGTTTTGAGTTTTGAGTTTTGAGTGCTGAGTTTTGAGTTTTGAGTTGGGTGCCCTGCTTTAATTTTCGGAATTAACCCCCAAAACTCAATACCCACAACTCACAACTCACAACTCACAACTCACAACTCACAACTCACAACTCACAACTCACAACTCACAACTCACAACTCACAACTCACAACTCACAACTCACAACTCAAAACTCACAACTCACAACTCAAAACTAAAGCGTAACCTTGACCCACGCCGATGCACATGGTACACAGTGCGTATTTGGCATTTCGGCGGCGCAATTCGCGTGCAGCAGACAGGGTGATGCGCGCGCCCGACATGCCGAGTGGGTGGCCGAGCGCGATGGCGCCGCCGTTGGGGTTGATGCGGGGGTCATCGTCGGCCAAACCCCATTGACGGGTACAGGCCAGGGCCTGGGCGGCAAAAGCTTCGTTGAGTTCAATGATGTCCATGTCTTCCATGCGGAGTCCGGCTTTGGCGAGGGCTTTTCGCCCGGCTTCTACCGGACCGATGCCCATGATGCGGGGTTCCACACCCACCACGGCAGAGGCCACTATGCGGGCAAGGGGCGAAAAGCCATGCTGTTGGGCGGCCTGTTCAGAAGCGATGAGCAGGGCGGCTGCACCGTCGTTTAATCCTGAAGCATTTCCGGCGGTCACGCTCCCGTTTTTGCGGAAAGCGGGCCGCAACTGTGCCAGGATGTCGAGGGTAGAGTCGGGTTTGATGAATTCATCGTGCGCCATCAGTACCGGGTCGCCTTTGCGTTGGGGTATGGGTACGGGCACAACTTCTGCTGCCAGAAGACCTTCCATTTGGGCTTTGGTGGCTTTTGTTTGACTCCAAAGTGCAAAACGGTCTTGATCTTCGCGGCTGATCTGGTACAGGTCTGCCAGGTTTTCGGCGGTTTCGCCCATGGCTTCGGTGCCGTAGCTTGCCTGCATACGCGGGTTTACAAAGCGCCAGCCAAAGCTGGAATCGTACAACTGGGCGTCGGTGCCAAAAGGTTTGGCGCTTTTGCTGATCACGTATGGGCCGCGGGTCATGTTTTCCACGCCACCGGCAATAAACACGTCGCCATCGCCTGCTTCAATGGCACGTGCTGCGTGGATGACGGCCGACATACCGCTTGCGCAAAGGCGGTTCACGGTTTCGCCGGGTACCGATACCGGCAAACCGGCCAATAACAATGCCATGCGGGCGACATTTCTGTTGTCTTCACCTGCCTGGTTGGCACATCCAAGTATTACTTCGTCGATATTTGCAGCGTCAAAGTGCGCGTGCCGAAGCAACAGTTGTTCGAGCACGTGTGCCGCCAGATCATCGGTGCGTACACTTGATAAGCCACCGCCAAAACTGCCAATGGGGCTGCGCACCCCATCGATGATGAAAACCGCTTTTGAATAAGCCATGGGTTGTTTTTTATTTAGCCACCAAAGGTACGCATTGCATGCAAGCGGCACAACATCACAAGGCAGAACAAATCTGGCCTGATTTTTGTCCGAAAAAATTACCCATAATTCGGTACACCATTTAATTTTACTGCATTGAACATGAAACATCTTTACGCACCCCTCTTTGCCTTATGCATTGTCATCTTGTTGTTCACACAAGGCTGTAGCGATTCCGAAACCGTGATTGCACCAGATGCCATCACAGCACATAACGACGACAACACTGTTTTTCTCAGCTGGAACAAGTTAATCCTCGAACTGGATCGGTATGCGCCCGGTTATCGGCCTTCTCCGGCCCCTCGGACAACTGCCTACACAGGCATTGCTGCCTATGAAGCGGTGGTCATGGCCATTCCAGAGAACAAGTCCATTCAACCTTTTCTGCCGGGTTTACAGGTGCCTCGGCCCGATCTGGAACTGGAATACCATTGGCCAACCGTGGTCAACGAAGTATATGTATACCTCTTGACCCGGTACTATTTCCACATGGAAAATTCACACCCGGATTTGTACCAGAAAATTGAAGCAACACGGCAACAGAATCGCGCTTTATATCAAGATGATGTGTTGCCGGAAACATTTGACCGTTCGGTGGATTATGCCCAGCGCGTGGGTTTGGCCGTCTACGATTGGAGTGCCACCGACATCATTGCCCACAATGCTTTTTTGAACCCCCAACCCGTAGACTACACCCCTCCGCAAGGAGCCGGCTTGTGGAAGCCAACACCGCCTGACTTTGGCCGTGCCTTGTTCCCCTATTGGGGGGAGGCCCGTACATTTGCTCTGCCCGATGGTGAAAAACTGTGCAGGCCACCGCTGCCATACAGCCAGCTGCCCAATTCGCTGTACTACACCCAAAACCTGGAGGTGTATAACACGGTAAACCATATGAAAAGCAGCAACGATGCCGCCGCACGGGAAAACAAGTGGACGGCAATTTTCTGGAGCGACGACATCCGCGGGCTTACCTTTTCGCCTGCTGTGCGGTATATATCCATCCTCAACCAGATGGTGGAAAAAGAAGAATTAGATTTGGCCGAATGCGCCGAGTTGTACGCCAAAATGGGCATGGCCCTCAACGACGCCTGTGTGTCGGTGTGGTTCAGCAAATATTTTTATAATACAGAACGCCCGATTGACTACATCCGCACGGTCATTAGCCAACAGGATCCGGAAGCAGCGGGTTGGACTACCTACCTGGACAATCCCATCACCGGTGCCAAAGGCATCAATCCAAGCTTTCCGGCGTACCCGTCTGGACACTCCGGTTTTGCGGGTGCGGGTTCACGCATCCTTTCTTCGTTTTTTGAGTTTAACGCGGACCACCCCGGCACGTATTCCTTTACCGATTACAGCCATTTTGGTCGGGTGGAGTTCGACGGAAACCCTCGAACATTCTCCTCTTTCAAACAATTGGGTGACGAGAAGGCTTTTGCCCGGGTACCATTGGGGGTGCACCTCCGCATGGACTGTGTAGAGGGTATTCGCATCGGCGAACAAGCCGCCCAAAGGGTGTTGGAACTACCCTGGAAAAAATGAGTATTGAGTATTGAGTATTGAGTTTTGAGTTTTGAGTATTGAGTTTTGAGTTATGCGTTTTGGGGTTAATTCGAATAATTAAAGCAGGGCCCCCAACTCAAAACTCAAAACTCAAAACTCAAAACTCAAAACTCAAAACTCATAACTCAAAACTCAAAACTCAAAACTCATAACTCATAACTTATTCCATACTTCCCAGCTGGTTTTGGTGTACTGTTCTTCGGCGGCGAAAGAGAGTTCCTTCATGATGGCGTCTGGTTCTTTATAGCCGGGAGAAATCATGATGCGCTCAAATTTTTCGTTGAGGTACACAAAGCAGGGATAGCCCATTTTGCCCTCCAACAGCGAGTAGGCCAGCATGTGGTAGCCGCGCCCGCCATTGTCTACGTAGTTAAACGTATTGTTGTTGAACACAATGTCCTCTTTTTGCTCGGCGTTGAATTTGACGGGATAAAAGTTTTTGGCCAGGTATTCAGACACTTTCGGGTCGGCAAACGTGCTTTTATCCATTTTTTTGCACCATCCGCACCAGTCGGTGTACACGTCCACAAAAATTTTTCTGGGTTCTTTTTTGTTCAGCGCAACCGCCTCGTCCCAGGTGTACCATTTGAGTTCGGTTACAGCGGGTTTGGGTTCAGCGGGCCACATAAAGGCGCAACAAACCGCAACGGTGGCGACCAAAAAACCGCCTAAAACAAAGTTGTTTTTCATGCAAAATCTTTTTGCAAAGATACCGGAAAATACAAGTTGTGCAAACAACTATCTGGCGTACGGCGACACATCCTGCCCCACCGTGAGTCCGTCTATAAAGCGATAATATCCGGCGATGCCGATCATGGCCGCGTTGTCGGTACAGTATTCAAAAGCCGGAATGTAGGTTGTCCAGCCTTCTTTTTCGCCCAAAGCCTGCAAACCAGTCCGCAAAGCGGAGTTGGCACTCACGCCACCGGCGATGGCCACGTGTGTGATGCCCGTTTGGCGGGCGGCTTTGCGTATTTTTTTCAGCAAAATACCTACGATGGCTTGTTGAACGGAGGCGCAAATGTCGGGGAGGTGTTGTGCCACAAAATCTGCCTGTTCGGCCACATGAT
>Ga0247839_1001312_pt1 | contig 41880 bp, 30 predicted proteins | sample LaCruzMarch2015__6_FD_192405 | JGI IMG/M metagenome (GOLD analysis project Ga0247839, IMG submission 192405) | Freshwater microbial communities from meromictic Lake La Cruz, Castile-La Mancha, Spain - LaCruzMarch2015_16m | ecosystem: Environmental > Aquatic > Freshwater > Lake | place: Spain... | reverse complement strand
TAATCAACTTCGCTCACCAATGGTAGGGACAATGTATACATCACCCTCTCCAGATGCACCAGTTTTTGTTAGCGTCGGACAATCGGTGAAAGTTGGTGACACCCTTTGTATCATTGAAGCTATGAAAATGTTTAACGAGATCGAGTCTGACCGAGCTGGAGTTATTAAAGGTATCCATGTTGCAAATGGTGATCCAGTTGAATATGACCAGCCCTTGTTTACAATTGAATAAGGATTGGATATATGTTGAGTAAAATTGTTATTGCCAACCGCGGCGAAATTGCATTACGTATTTTACGTGCATGTAAAGAGCTTGGTATTAAAACTGTAGCTGTGCACTCTGATGTTGATAAAGACTTATTGCATGTACGTCTTGCTGATGAAACTGTGTGTATAGGTCCTGCAAGCTCCCAAAAAAGCTATTTAAATATTCCTGCTATTATCTCTGCTGCAGAAATTACTGATGCTGTAGCTATACATCCAGGATATGGATTTCTTTCAGAAAATGCAGATTTTGCAGATATTGTCGAGCAAAGTGGCTTTTGCTTTATTGGCCCCCGGGCTGAGACTATTCGCTTGATGGGTGATAAAGTATCAGCAATTGCTGCTATGAAAAAAGCTGGTGTTCCTTGCGTACCTGGTTCTGATGGACCACTTTCCGATAATGACAACTTAAATTTAGCTTTAGGTAAAAAAATTGGTTACCCAGTAATTATTAAAGCTGCAGGTGGTGGCGGTGGCCGTGGAATGCGTGTTGTTCACTCGGAAGCACACCTATTAAATGCCATTGCCCTCACCCGTAGTGAAGCAAAAGCTGCATTTAATAACCCAATTGTATACATGGAAAAATTCTTAGAAAACCCTCGCCATATTGAATTCCAAGTATTAGGCGATGGAAAAGGTAAGGCTATACACTTAGGTGAGCGCGATTGCTCTATGCAACGCCGCCATCAAAAAGTATTAGAAGAAGCGCCCGCTCCAGGACTTTCACCTAAATTACGTCAAGAAATAGGAGATCGTGTTATAAAAGCTTGTCGTAATTTAAAATATCGGGGGGCTGGAACTTTTGAATTTTTATATCAAGATAATTGCTTTTATTTCATTGAAATGAATACTCGTATTCAAGTTGAGCATCCTGTTACTGAAATGATTACCGGTATTGATCTGATTAAAGAGCAAATTAAAATTGCGTCTGATCTGCCTTTTACCTTAAAGCAAAGTGATATAAATTTAAAAGGTCACGCAATTGAATGCCGAATTAATGCCGAAGATGCTAAAACATTTATGCCCTCTCCTGGAAAGATAAAATTATTACACCAACCAGGTGGACCTGGCATACGCTTTGATTCTCATATTTATAGTAGTTACACAGTCCCTCCTAATTATGACTCAATGATAGGAAAATTGATAAGTTATGGTTCGACTCGTGATGAGGCTCTTGGAAGAATGAGAAACGCTCTTGATGAAATTATTATTGAAGGTATTAAATCAAACATAGAACTTCATCATCGTATTGTAAATGATAAAGAATTTATTGCTGGTGGCACTAATATTCATTATTTAGAAAAAATGCTAAAGGAATAAAAGTGTTGCAATTAGAAATAGAACGATGTCAGCGAGATGAAGTAGAAGAAATATCTAAAATCCTCGATGAAACTCAATGTTTATCTTTAACTCTAACTGACAAACATGACTCACCAATTCTTGAGCCTGAACTTGGCACAACGCCATTATGGCCAGATGTTATTATTCAGGCTTTATATGAGAATTTGGAAGAGGCAGAATTAGCCTTAAAGCTTTTAGAACCTAAATTTCCTAATTTAGATTACAAAGTTATAACGTTAGAGGATGAAGATTGGGTAAAAAAATCTGTAGATGGCATTAAACCACAAAAATTTGGTGAGCGCCTTATGATATGTCCCTCATGGTTATCACCGATTGATCCTGAGGCAATTAATCTTAGGTTAGATCCAGGCCTTGCATTTGGTACAGGCACACATCCAACTACATCACTATGTCTTTCATGGTTAGAAAAAGAAAATTTAGTTCAAAAAACCATCATTGACTATGGTTGCGGCTCAGGAATTTTAGCACTTGCGGCATTAAAACTTGGCTCTTCTCATGTAGATGCAGTTGATATTGATGAGCAAGCATTAATCGCCACAATGAGTAATGCTAAAATTAATGATATTGATATAGAAAATCTAACAATTGGCTTACCAGATCAATTAATAACTCCTGTTGATATATTAATAGCAAATATACTACTCCTCCCATTGATGAAACTTAAAACCCAATTTCGTCAACTTATAAAAGATAGTGGAAGCTTAGTTGTATCTGGGATATTAAAAGAACAGGCTGATGAATTAATTAATGTCTACGCTGATACATTTGCTTTTAAAACAAAAGAGATAAGTGGTGACTGGGCATTATTGGAATTTTCTTGTGCTTGATGGTTGAAAACAGTTCATATTAATAAGTTACAGCGCGTTCTAAGCTCATTTTCCATAGTTGCGAGCGGGAATCGTTGCGCAGATACTATTTGTCATTCCTGCGGAGGTAATATTTGTCATTCCCGCGAAGGCGGGAATCTATCCAATAAAGTAGCATTGTGCATAATTATAGATAGATTCCCGCCTTCGCGGGAATGAAAGATAAGCAAAATAAGATCCGCGCAACAATGCCCGCTCGCAAAGACGTATTTATTTAAATCAGATCAATTAATGTAGTGCCATTGGGCCAAGGCCCAACCTACTTATATTAATCAAGTAACCCTAACGCCTTGACTGCATCTCGCTCAGATCGTAACTCATTTAAAGTATCATCAAATTTAGCTTTAGAATATTCATTAAATGAAATCCCTTCAACCACAGATATTGCACCATGATTAGTTCGACATGGGAAAGAAAAAATCAAGCCTTCATCAACATTATACTCACCTTGTGATGTTCGGCATACTGAATAAGACTCATTAGCGGGAGTATTAGTTATTAAATTATGTACGCCCTGAATGATAGCGTTAGCAGCTGATGCTGCAGATGATGATCCTCGTGCTTTAAGAATGGCAGCTCCTCTTTGCTGAACGGTTGGAACAAATACATCTTTTAACCATAATTCATCATTGATAACATCTGCTGCAGATAGACCATTAATTTTTGCATGATAAAAATCAGGATACTGTGTAGAAGAATGATTTCCCCAAATGGTCATTTGAGTAACATTAGTAATATCAACCCCTGCCTTTTTCGCAAGTTGGGTACGTGCGCGAAGCTCATCTAAGGTTGTCATGGCGAAAAATCTATCAGCAGGAACATCTTTAGCATTATGTTTTGCTATTAAACAATTAGTGTTACATGGATTACCAACAACAAAAACTGAAACATCATCATTAGCATAATTATTAATTGCCTGCCCTTGCTTAGTAAAAATTCCGCCATTAATTTTAAGCAAATCTGAGCGCTCCATACCTTGTTTACGAGGAACTGATCCCACTAACAAAGCCCAATTAACTCCATCCATTGCTATCTTTAAATCTGAAGTACAAACAATTCGCTTAAGTAATGGAAAGGCACAATCATCAAGCTCCATCGCCACACCTTCAAGTGCTGGCAATGCAGGGTCTAATTCTAATAAATTTAGTTCTACATCAACATCATGACCAAACATTTGCCCTGAAGCAATACGAAATAATAGGGCATAACCAATTTGACCGGCTGCCCCTGTAACTGCCACTCTAACTCTTTTATTCATTTTTTTTCCTCTTTAAATATTATTTAATAACACTATTGCCAAATTTAGGTTGAAAATAAGTTTTATGATACTATTGCCTACCCTAATAAACCAGTATCTTATATCACTATGCTACCATTATCTTTGTACATTCACATACCATGGTGTATACGCAAATGCCCTTATTGCGATTTTAACTCACATAAAAGCCCTGATATATTACCTGAAGATGAGTACATTAACGCATTAATTGCTGATTTAAAAACTGATTTATTAGCTTTTCCGAAAAAAAACCTAGAATCAATATTTATCGGTGGCGGCACGCCTAGTTTATTTTTAGCTAGTTCCTTTGATAAATTACTTAACGAAATAAATAAACTCTTAAATTTTGCAGATAACATTGAAATTACTCTAGAAGCAAATCCGGGCACAGTTGAGCAAAAACGCTTTAGTGATTATCGTGCTTTAGGAATTAATCGCTTATCTTTAGGAATTCAAAGCTTTGATGCTAACAAATTAAAAGCACTGGGACGAATTCATAATGATGACGATGCGCACTGTGCAATTAAAACTGCAAGAAAGGTAGGATTTGACAATCTTAATATAGATTTAATGCATAGCTTACCAAATCAAACTATTTCCGAAGCTATAAATGACCTACGCACGGGCTTAAATCACGAGCCAGAACATCTTTCTTGGTATCAATTAACGTTAGAACCTAACACAGTCTTTTATAAAAAAAGACCAACGCTTACATCTGAGGATGATACTATATTAATAGAGGAAGAAGGATTTGATCTTTTACAAAACCACAATTTAACTCGCTATGAAATTTCAGCATTTGCAAAAGAAGGAAGGCATTCGCGTCACAATCTTAATTATTGGTTATTCGGTGATTATTTTGGCATTGGTGCAGGTGCTCATGGCAAATTAACAACAAATTCTTTTAAAGCAATTAATCGTACTCGTAAACACAAGCAGCCACGAGATTATCTAAATAAAGATAAATCTTTTCTTTGTGGTAATGACAAAATAGCTAGCGATGAACTTATATTTGAGTTTATGCTTAATACTACTCGCTTACAACAACCTATTAATAATAATCTATTTTTTGAGCGCACTAATTTGAAATTTGAGGATCTATTACAAAAATTACATATAGCTCAAACAAAAAAACTAATAACTATTAATGAGTCATATTGGCAAGTTACCAGTTTAGGACGGCAGTTTACTAATGATCTACAAGAAATATTTTTGCCAAATAATTAATCACTAAGTGCTAACTGATTATATTATTTATTAATTATTAGATAATATTGTCTCTTAACGCTTCACAAATTTAATTTGTTCACAGATAATAAAACTTCATTAGTAAAAATAATAATGCCAGGAGGCTATATGTTATCAATTCTGATTTTTTTAATTTGCATTTCTGTTGCTTATTTACTAGGCTCAGTCTGCTCAGCGGTCATTGTTTCTCAAGCGTTAGACCTCCCAGATCCACGAAAAGAAGGCTCTAAAAATCCTGGCGCTACAAATGTTTTACGTTTATCAGGAAAAAAGAATGCTGCTATTGTTTTATTAGGAGATATGCTTAAAGGTTTTTTACCAGTTATTCTTGCAAAACTTCTTGATGCGGGGCCTACTGTAGTTGGCTTGACATGTCTTGCTGCAGTTTTAGGACACATGTTTCCAATATTTTTTAATTATAAAGGTGGAAAAGGCGTGGCTACCGCAATGGGCGGACTAATGGGCTTAAACTTCCCTTTAGGAGTAATTGTAATCACAATTTGGCTATTAGTAGCTAAGCTATCTCATTATGTGTCACTAGCATCTATAGTATCCATGGTTTTTGCTCCAATTCTTTCAATAATCGCACTTGGCAATGCAACTGCATTAATGCCGCTTATAATTATGTCTCTATTTATTCTCTATAAACATAGCGAAAATATCAACCGATTAATGGACGGTGTTGAGCCCAAAATTAACCTTAAATCAGATAACATATCTGAAATAATAAAAGAAGAATCAATAAATACAGAGGCACCAAAAGCTGAATCTAAACCAAAAGTTACAGCATCCAAACCAAAAGCTACAGCAGTAAAACCAAAAACTTCAGCGACAAAACCAAAAGCTAAAACTTCAAAATCAACAAAAACCAGTGCTAAAAAGAAAGAAAAATAATATAACATAATCAGAAACGCGCCCTTCCGGAATTAGCAGTTAAATTTAATAGACAAAACTTTATTAATATAACTGCTACTTCCTTACAAACACGGCGCCATTCCAAAACATAAATCAATATCTTACAATGGCCAACGAGCCTTTACATTAATCGCCAATGATTTGTCTCGGCTTTTATTTAATAGATGAAGGCAACCAGTATAAGCAATCATTGCGCCATTATCTGTACAATATTTAAGTGCAGGAAAATATACCTCTCCAGGTAATTCATCCATTAACTTTAAAAGAGATCCACGCAGAGCTCGGTTTGCACTAACACCTCCAGCCACAACTAATTGCGTACAACCAAGTTGTAACATTGCTCTCTTACATTTTTCTACAAGAACATCAACAACAGCATTCTGAAATGCTTTAGCAATAATTGATCGATTAAGTAAATCTTTTTCAGACTTATTCCATAAATTAAGGGCATGTGTTTTTAGCCCACTAAAACTAAAATCTAAACCAGGTCTGTCAATCATGGGTCTTGGTAAATAGGGTAAGTTATCTTCTTTACAACTTTCTGCACAAAGTGCGAGTTCAGCCCCTCCAGGATATGGCAGCCCCATTAATTTAGCAGTTTTATCAAATGCCTCACCAACCGCATCATCTAGAGTCTCACCTAATAATTCATATTGTCCTAATGCATTAGCTTTTATCAATTGAGTATGGCCACCAGACACTAGCAATGCCACAAACGGGAAATCAAGTTTTGGATTTTCAAGTTTGGCCACTAAAATATGAGCCTCAAGATGATTTATCGCCAGCGCAGGTATATTAAGACCAAAAGCAAAACTTTTAGCAAACGAAGCTCCAGCCAATAAAGCACCTATTAAACCTGGGCCTGCGGTATAAGCAATTGCATCTAATTCTAATTTAGTTGTATTAGCCTCAGCGAGTGCGCTATTAATTAATGGTACAATGTATTTTACATGATCGCGTGAGGCAAGCTCAGGAACCACTCCACCGAAATGCTTATGTGTTTCTATCTGTGTATAAAGAGCGTGTGCCATAAGTCCTAATTTATCATCATAAATGGCAATACCTGTTTCATCACAAGAACTTTCTATTCCCAAAACCCGCATAATACTCTCAATTTAATTAAATTTGCGTAAAAATTAACAATTATAGCTTAATAGACTTGACGACTGAAGAGAGTGGCACTAAAATTGCTGCCTTGAAGCTAAACTATATTAACAAGAGGACCGTTTAATGCCTACAGTTCGCGTAAAAGAAGGCGAAAATCCTGAGTACGCATTGCGTCGTTTTAAAAGATCTTGTGAAAAAGCAGGAATTTTAACAGAATTACGACGTCGTGAATTTTATGAAAAACCAACTGCTGAACGCAAGCGCAAGCAAGCTGCTGCAGTAAAACGTCATTTAAAGAAAATATCTCGTGATACTTCTGAAAAGAGACCAGTAAAACACAGACGTAAATAATATGAACATCAAAGAGCAACTATACATTGATGTCAAAGATGCTATGCGTGCCAAAGACAAAGAAAAACTTGGCACCTTGCGTCTTATTACGGCTGCAATTAAACAAATTGAAGTTGATGAACGTATTGAAGTTGATGAACCTCGGATGCTCGTTATTCTTGATAAATTGGCTAAGCAACGTAATGAGTCTATAACTCAGTTCAAAGCAGCAGGACGAGATGATCTTGTAGCTCAAGAAGAGTTTGAGCTTGTTATAATTAACCATTATCTACCAGAACCACTTAGTGATGACGAAATAACTAAACTTATTCAAGACGCTGTGGTTAAAGTTGACGCTCAGAAAATGAACGACATGGGTAAGGTGATGGCTATTTTAAAACCAATTATGCAAGGACGTGCTGACATGTCTAAAGTAAGCTCATTGATTAAGGCAAAACTTAATTAAGCGATATGCGCTATGCTAGGTTTAATACCAAGACCATTTATTGATGAACTACTTACTCGCATAGATCTTGTTGAATTTATAGATAGTTTTGTTCCCTTAAAAAAAAGTGGCCACAATTTTACCGCGTGCTGTCCTTTTCATAATGAAAAAACCCCTTCATTTAATGTTGTTGCAAAAAAACAGTTTTATCATTGCTTTGGTTGTGGTGCTAGTGGCAATGCTATTAGCTTTGCCATGAATTATTTACATTTAAGTTTTTCTGACGCAATTGAGTCATTAGCTTCTCGCATAGGCTTAAAAGTACCTCGTGAAGGAAACATAAAGGAAACACAACAATCAATTACCCTATACCAATTCTTAAACCAAGTGGCAAATTTTTATCAACAAAAATTAAAAAATGAAGGTACTGAAGCTGTAACTTATTTAAAACAGCGTGGTCTTAGTGGCGAAATTGCACGAATGTATCAGTTAGGATATGCGCCTCCCGGGTGGCATAATTTAGAGGAAAAATTTAAATCAAATAAAGAAGAACTTATTGCAACGGGCATGATAATTCAAAAAGATGATCTTAAAACATATGATCGTTATCGCCAACGCATAATGTACCCAATTCACGACCGCCAAGGGCGGATTATTGGCTTTGGGGGCCGAGTAATTGATGCTAATCAAAAACCAAAATACTTAAACTCACCTGAAACTTCTATTTTTCAGAAAAGTCGTGAATTATATGGTTTACATCAAGTTCTTAAGCAACAAAAAAATATTGATTATATAATAATTGTTGAAGGCTACATGGATGTGATAGCTTTAGCGCAACATGGGGTTCTTAATGCAGTGGGAACACTTGGAACTGCAACTAGCTCTTATCATATTCAGCTATTATCAAAACATACTAAAAAAATTATTTTCTGCTTTGATGGTGATACTGCAGGCAGGCAAGCTGCATGGCGAGCTTTAGAAAACAGCATATCCCAACTTAATTCAGGTCTTGATGCAAGATTTATATTTTTACCAGAAGGACAAGATCCTGATAGCCTAATACGTGATGAAGGAAAGGAAGCTTTCTTAATTCGGCTTGAAAATGCCATATCTTTAAATAGTTTTTTCATAAATACCATAACTCAAGGAATAGATACTAAAAATCACGCTGGAAAAAGCCAACTAATCATTGCGGCAAAACCTTATTTAGCTAAAATGTTAGATGGACCATATAAACAACTATTAATAGATGAAATTGCAAGATTAACCAGAATAGATAATCACCATATAAATAAATTAATTTATGAAAAGCCTGATAATAATATAAAGCCCAATCAAAATATTACTCGCTCTCCGATAAAAATTGCGATAGCTCTTTTATTACAACACCCAGAAATATATGAACAATGTAAAGAAAAATTATCAACAACAATTCTAGATACTCAAAAACAAAGAGTATTAACAACTTTACTTAAACAAGTAACAGAAAACCCTGAATTAAATACTGCTAAATTTGTAGAATTATGGCGTGACTCCCCTATTTTTGAGTCTTTAACGAAACTTGCAACTTGGGATCATCAAGTTCCTGAAAGTGCATTAGTAAAAGAGTTTGGTGATATTATTCAATTTTTAGCAAAACAAAATAAAGAAAATAAAATTCAACAACTACTTAAAAAAACACAAGCTGAAGGATTAAGTGAAGAAGAGCGAATTCATTTGCAAGAAATGCTCAAAGAACGCCACATAAGTACTGCTCTAAAAACTAATACAGAATAAGCTGGAAAGTTTTATAAAGGCGGTTTATAATTACAAGATTTTTCTGACCTTTTATATCGTGATATTTTTCACAATATAACATTTGTTGATAAGAACTATGACCATAATAAATGATCAAGAACAACAGCGCTCACAAATTACTGAAGTTATTAGTTTAGGAAAAAACCAAAACTATTTAACCTACGCACAAATTAATGATCGATTACCTAATATAGTAGACACCGAGCACTTTGATGTAATAATTAGCATGCTTGAAGGTATGAATATAAAGGTATTCGAACAACCACCAAGTGATGATGAATTAGCCTTATTAGGCAATACAGAAGAAGCCCCTGAAGATGTGGATGAAGCTGCAGCTGTTCTTTTATCTGTTGATAAAGAAACAGGTAGAACTACTGATCCAGTACGTATGTATATGCGAGAAATGGGTACTGTAGAGCTATTGACCCGCGAAGGGGAAATACGCATTGCTAAGCGTATTGAAGAAGGCATTTACCAAGTATTAAAATCTCTTGCCAACTATCCTGAAACCGTGCAACTTGTACTTGATGATTATGCTAAAGTACTAGTTGAAGAAATGCGCTTAAGCGATATTATCAGCGGTTTCTCTGATTCAGATGATGAAGCACCTCCTGCAAGCATTGGATCAATGCTTGATGAACTTCAAGATGAAGCGGCCATTGTTGCTGATATCGTTGATGAAGATGAAGATGGTGACGGCCCGATTGCTGAAGTTGATGAAGGCCCAAAACTTGAGCAAGCTAAAGTTTACTTTGATGAATTACAGCTTAATTTCGATAATGCCATGAAGTCGTTAACTGAAAATGGCAGAACATCAAAGAAAACAATTGAATTATTAACTGTTATGTCTGACTCATTCTTGAAATTGAAACTAACTTCAAGACAAGTAGATAAGTTAACCCGCCACTTCCGTCAACTTAGAAATCATATTCGTGATTTTGAAAGAAATATCATGCGCCTTTGTATTGAGAAGGCTAAGATTCCACGTAAGCTATTTATTGATACATTTCCTGGGCAAGAAACTGATCTAGAATGGTTAAATACCCTAATAGCTAAGCAAGGTAAAAAACTTGATTTAGACCGTATAAATGAACAAAGCGATGCGATTTTACAATTACAAAAACGTTTAGCTTCCTTTGAGAAAGAGTATGGTTTAAAAATATCTGAAATTAAAGATATTAATCGTCAAATGTCTCTTGGTGAAGCTAAAGCTCGCCGCGCTAAAAAAGAGATGGTTGAAGCTAATTTAAGATTAGTAATTTCTATTGCGAAAAAATACACCAACCGCGGCCTACAATTTCTTGATTTAATTCAAGAGGGAAATATAGGCTTAATGAAAGCGGTTGATAAATTTGAATATCGTCGTGGATATAAATTCTCAACATATGCAACATGGTGGATAAGACAAGCAATTACGCGTTCAATCGCGGATCAGGCTCGTACCATCCGTATACCTGTTCATATGATTGAAACCATTAATAAGCTAAATCGCATCTCGCGACAAATTTTACAAGAAACAGGACGAGAGGCAACACCTGAAGAATTAGCTGAAAAAATGGAATTATCTGAAGATAAAATTAGAAAAGTATTGAAGATTGCTAAAGAGCCAATCTCCATGGAGACCCCTGTTGGTGATGATGATGACTCTCATTTAGGTGATTTTATTGAAGATAATAATATTGAATCTCCTATTGATAGAGCAACTTCTGAGGGTTTGCGTGAAGCAACACTTGAAATCCTTGAAACATTGACTCCACGTGAGGCCAAAGTTTTACGTATGCGTTTTGGTATTGAAATGAATACCGACCACACACTTGAAGAAGTTGGAAAGCAATTTGACGTAACACGTGAACGTATTCGCCAAATTGAAGCAAAAGCACTACGTAAATTGCGTCATCCATCACGCTCAGTAAAACTTAGAAGCTTCCTTGATGGTGATGAAACTTAAAAATAAGAAAAAAATATAAAAAAACGGTGGTTTTAAACCGCATTAACTATTACAATAGCGAGCGCGGGCCTATAGCTCAGTTGGTCAGAGCAGCGGACTCATAATCCGTTGGTCCTAGGTTCAAGTCCTAGTGGGCCCACCAATTAAATAAATTAGTTACGGTAGTTTTTGAAAAGTTCAAAAAACTCATGTAGACGCAATGTAGCCAGTTTAATTATAACCGCAGAACATATACAGATACTACCTACTCCTATGAATCAAGGTGTAGCTGAGATAGCATCAATCCCCACACTCCCTCATACACCATCCATGTAACTGGCCAAAATCACACCATTAGAGCTATAGAAATAGCAGCGCAGGGGAGCAAAAGAGAAACTAATGGGGTTTATGGTCCAAACCGATGAGCAATCTCATCTTCTTTCTTGTCTTCATCTTCTTCAGTAACATGAGCCGGAGGTTTAATTCTACTTAAATGCTCCTGCACAACAGACACAGCACTATTTACCGATTCTTCTGCTGAAAGTATTACTTGGATATCTTCAACAGAAATGGTTGATTGTATCAAGAGTGTTTGTGCCATATCAGGCCTGTCAAAAATTATAGCCAACTTTAAAGCTTCCTTACGGTCTAATTGAGGTCGTGCTTTTATCAATTCGCGCACAAGCGGAGTTATACCCATCCGCACAGCCTCCTCGAGCGCCATTGTGCATTCCATGTCTGGCCTTTGCTCTAAAATAGCCCTAGCAATCTCTGTTTTCTCATATCTTACAGCCATCATAAAGGCCTTTTCAGCATTGACCAGAGGTCTATTTTTTAAAACACAACTTACTATAAATGGTTTAAATGTTAATAAATTTTCAATAAGGGAATTACAATATTCATCTGTTTCGTCTTTGATAAGTTCGTTGATCACAGCCTCCTGCCGATTATCGTTTGCAAGTATATAGATTTCCCAGTCCTTTAAAGCAGGTCTGTATTTTGATAATTCGCCAACAATGGCAGCATAGCCACGGAGCGCCGCATGCAGTATGTTATCTTTAAGCTCTTGAGCTGTTGGAGCTATCTCTTCATGAGCAACTACCAAAGCTAGACTTTCTCGAACTGTGTTGAAATCGCCTCTGATAACTGCAGTCTGTAGTAGATTTGTTCCATATATGTCTTTTAAGAGAGCTTTTTCAGGGGTGATGCGTTGTAAATCTTTCCACGCGGGACTGCTAGTGAGCATCTGCCACTGGGCTGCTGTATCACTTGAATTGCCCTGTGTTGTATACAGCTCAGAATTAAAAACGATAGTTTTAATGTCAAGAGCATCTACACTTTGATCCGTCAAATCGAAAATTAATATTTCTGCTAAGTCTTCAATTGTAGCATAGGATCGCGAAGGAAGTCTGTCTGGATTCACCAATACCCATCCACCCTCTGGACTATAGTTCAGCACCATTGCATGTTTAAGACCAACTATCTTAAATGAACAATTGTTATGGAGATTTGATTGTAATATTTTTAAGCATGAAACTAGATCTTCTTTGGAGTAGGCCGCTGAAAAAGAAGCGATGGGTTCGGCAGGAAGAACATTTCCCTCTGTATCAATTGAATGCGTAAAAGGCTGTACGCGGGACCATATATCATTAGGTTGATAAAATGGAGCGTCTAAAATAAGATCAGAAAATTTGGAAATTGATTGATAGATCCCTGTTCTCCCCATGATCAACTGAATGCTATTATAAGTCGCTAGTACAAGTTGATTTTTTTCTGCTAATCCTAACTGCAGCATCGCTTCAAGCTCTTCTGCAAAATGATCTACTGGAATGGCATTAATGATCAGCATCAGTTTAGAAAAATCATCAAATCGACCAATTAAAAAATAATCCCTAGCTACAGCTGATATACCAGAGCACATTCCACCTTTGTTGGCACGATCCGCCTCGTAATATTTATCCAGGGAAGCGACACGATCGATAAAAAACTTCTGTCCAACATCAGGATTATCGGTCGCATTATATAGCTCAGTGAAACGCGCAATGGTCATGGCTTTGGGTGGGTGCTTGGCATCATATGGCATGTTGGAAATCTCTTCGATGGATAACCGCAAGAATTGTACATTATTTTACATAAAAGATCAATTTTAATCCCTTGTAAGATAGTAACAATGGGGTCAAACTTTGAGGTAGCGACATATTTTGTCTGTCATCCCCGCGTAGGCGGGGATCAATCCAAAAATCAAGCACTCTGCCTCAAAGATAAATGGATTCCCGCCTGCGCGGGAACGACACACACAAAAATCATATGCAATATTGATAAAATATATGCAGTTAAAAAATGTGACGATACCTCAAAGCCTGACCCCATCGTTGCTTTATCCTAAAATATCACAAATATACATAACCAAAATGTTCTATTTATTGACAAAAAGCACATGCAACGCTAAAATGTGCTCAAAATTAAATGTTTTTGCTTGTTTCTTTGGAGAACCATATGTCTGGGATAAACTCATTAACCAGTGCCAAAAAATCTAAATCTATTGGCGAAAAGATGGTTAGATGGTTATTTCGTGAACATGATTCTTTTCCATTCTCTTTTTTAGAGTCATTACAATTATTATCTGCGGTTGTGTTTATCCCAAATAGTGCGCTTTTTGATGATTTATTTAAGCAGTTATCTTTAAAAATAGAGTTATCCTCAAATGATACTTCGCTGTCAGATGAAGCCAAAGAGATGATTATTTACAACGCATTATGCTATCTTGCTTTTTCAGATCCAAAGGAAAATGCAACTTTAAAGATTGATGGCGTTAATTATGCTATTGAAAAAATACAATTAACATCTGGATGGCTAAGTGGGCCATATTATGCATATGGTTTAAAAGCGACCGATGAATCACGCCTTCCTGATGGGTCTTGTCCGCCATCAATCATTATTTTTAAGGGTTCGACGTTTCCTACAGATGGTGGATTTTTAGCTGGATATTTAGCTGATACCAGACCACATGGCACGGTTGGAGCGCAATTATATTCTCGAGGACAAGAACGGCTTCAATCATGGATTAATACAGAATATGAACGTACAAAAAAAACAGTAATTTGTACTGGTCAAAGTTTAGGTGGAGCAATGTCTCTGCATTGCCACATTCATCAACCAAATAAAGTGGATTTTTTTGCTATAAACCCACCATCACTGACAAGTAGAGAGAAAAGGATTTATAATAATAGTGTTAATCAGCTAATGTCCAAGACAGCTACAACAGAGCCCTCAAGGCTTTTAAAAGTTCTTAGTCATAGGAATGATTGGGTGTTCCCAATAGGTAGCAACTATTTTCCTAATGGTACAATGATATCTAGACATGGACAAAAAAAGGATGATATTAAATTTGCTCATGTTAGAGCCGCAGATCCTCAATTTTTACAAGAATTTAAGCCACACGATAATAAAATTAAGCGTAATGTATTATGGAAAATATTAAAACCATTACCATTTTTGGTGGTACTGCTGCTGCATGCGATTGCTTTGCCTTTTCGCTTTGTAATTAAGCTGCGTCAGATGTTCGGAGAATATTATAATCCTGTTAAACCGAAAATTGAGAATAAACCAGAAATAAACAATGGCCACAAGGTAGAGTCAAGGGTTCATGACTTATGTTCAACAGCAAGCATCATGGCCTTATTAGGTAGTCGCCACAAGAAATATGAGGCTGGCTATGAGCCAAATTCTGCTCCAAAATTTAAACCCTCTTTATTAATACCCTTGTTCTCCTCATCTCACTCATCGAGCGCAGAAGCAAGTCAAGCACCAAGATTTGGTCAAGTGCTACCATAACCTTACATGTTGTTTTATCTTAGCTATCAAGCACCTCAGGGTCAGAGCAAGATCATCTAAATTTAAAACCGTATCACATTATTTTTTTGATAAAAATGCATTTATTCCATCCAAGCCTTAATACTAAATATTACCAAACGTTTTTTCTTAACCTCAGAATAAATTAAAACAGCACCCCAAAAAAGCAAAATATTTGCACTATAATTAAATAAAGATGCCTTTAAGATTAATTTTGGCGCATATGGGTAATTATTAAATGAATAAGAAAATTTTATTTATATTTGGTGGTACTGGAGATACTGCGAAAAATTTGCAGAAGCGAGATGCGGATGAAAAATTTGCTGATGATGTAGTTAGAATTTATTTTAATGGTAACCAAGATACTCGCATTGGTGGAGCCGGTGGGTTATTGGGTATTGCGCCTGATCTTGACGTTGTTGCGTCAAAGATAAGGAGTTGCTTTGGCTCTGGTGGAGAGTTATCAATAACTAAGTTAAAAATGCAATTTGGCGATGCGTTACTAGTTAAAGGGACTAGTGAAGATAAGGTAACAGCGAGTAATATAAATCTAACAGGGTTTAGTCGTGGAGCAGTAACAACTTTTGCAGTTGCTCGAAGTTTAGATGATCTAGGTATTTCGATGTCACTTTTTGCACAGGAGCCAGTTCCTGGCAATAGCAAATATTATGCAAAAAGAGCAAGCTCAGAATTTCATAAGAATAAAGATTTAAGTAGGTGTGTTAATTTGCGCTCAGCAGAAGTGGTATTGGGTGTTTATAGTAAAGATAATACTTCTTTGCAAAATAAATTTTTTAGACAAATGGCCCCCACATTTAATCCAGCAGTCTGTACTTCAAGCATATATTCATTGCCTAAGTCCGAACACATGGAAGTTAATTTTAGTGCAGAAAATCATCGCATGAGCTTTTATGATAAAACTGGCATAAGAACTCGAGAGCGAATTTATAGACAAGAGATAACTAGCAATTTATTTTTTATACCCAAAATTGCCCAACAAAAATTTCATGAAGGAGTTTATGGTCGTACACAATTATCACCAAGGTATAAGAGCCTTCTTTTAGATGAACTTATAAAATCTGGAAAGACAACTACAGTAGATATGAGTGTTAAATACGGGCAAGCACTGCTAGCCTTAGGTAAATGTTCAACTTTTATAAAAGCCACGGAAGAATTAGAGCGAAGAATAAAAACAGATTCCTCTAATGAAGGTAAAGCATTGAGGGAATTTATTGTAGAATTTGAGAATATTAACCAATATACTTTTAAAGGGATTAATGACAAAAAGCAGCTTTATGCAATTAATCTGTTCAGAGGATCTGTGTATGATTTAATTAAAGATTACCCTATTAAGGATGCAACCACTCAACAAAAACAAGAGCTCGTTAAGGCTATTTTAGAAGAAGTATCTTTTCTAAAAGATCAGATTGGCAATAAAGAATTAGGTAAATTAAGAATCCTAATGAATGATTTTCTAGAAAATAATATTCTTTTACATCCTGATTTAGCTAAATATATTGATGAAACAGAAAATTATAGTGGGCCTAAAGCTATATCGCCAGAATCAGTCGCTAGGGCAACCGCAGATATTACTGAAATCAGAGATGCTGATGCTTTAACAGAAAGACTTTATTATTTATCCAAGCGCCAAAGATCAGAACAATACAATAAATTTTCTGCAAATCTTCCTCGTCTTGTCACAGATGCAAACCAATTAGGAAATATTCTTAGATTATTGCCAGCGGACAAGATTGAATTAACTTTGAAGAAGAAGGAGCTACAAGCATTAATAAAAAGTTTTGAACATATTGATTCTATTATAAAAAAATTAGATACAGAAGAGCAACGTATAAAATTATATAAAGTCTTAAAATCTCATCCAGTACTCAGTGGTTTATCATTTGCAGGCGTTAAAGAAAAATCATTGAAATTAAGTAGCCAAAGCACAACCGTGTCTAGTGATCCATTAATCGAAGAAGTTAGTTCACCTAGTATCTTCACAGGTGATGACAGTCAAAGTAGTAGATCTGATGACAGCTCATCTGAACCTCGCACACCAGTCTCAACTCCTATAAGCCCTATCACTCCAAGTCTTAGTGATGTTCCTGTTGTTGAATACAAAACTCCTATACCTGCTATTATTGAAGCTCAATCAAGTTTAAGCCCGACTGGCACCGGCCCACAAAGAAGACTTCAACCTAAACCTTTAGTCGCTGAAGTACAAGTGGTAACAGTTCCTCCTATATCTTCAAAACCAGAGCCTACAATAACAGAACAAGATACTACCAAACCAATAGTACAAGGAGATATCTCCTCATTTGTTACCAGTCAAATAAAATCTCGGGAGGGGCTTCAAAGTAGCATGAAGACAACGATGCGTGAGCTTAGGGATAAAATGCTGCATGCTCCTAGCGAAGATAATACTTCTGAAGATGACCAAAACAACGATGATGTCAGACTCGATTGAAATTTATTCCTTAAAATGATTAATTATTGTTTAATTTAGTCACCAGCGGAATATAACCTGGTTAAGCAAATGTATACAGCCAGTTAGATATCTATTGATGGTAGTGTTTAATTAAATCCTTACTTGTTTTCTCTTAAAAGATCCTTTATCGTTAATTTTCATAAGTCATGGATTATAGATATAAGGGAATATTAGGATGACTTTACAAGAGTGGCCAGCTCATGATTATGCGATTGGTTCATTTATTCAAGCAAATATCGCTAATAATTATCTATTATACTTAAAAATAAATCCAACAGACTCAGTCTTAGATATTGGGTGTGGTAATGGGATATTTAGCCGTAATATTTTGGAAAAAATACCTCATGGTAATTTTTTAGGTATAGATGCCTCGGAAAATATACTTGCATTAGCGAAGCAAGAAATAGCCTACCACCAGAATGCTAATGTCCAGAAAGCAAATGATGAAATAAACATGATTAACGAGTTGCTAGTAAATATGTATCAACAAGAATGCCAAGAAAAATTTGCTGGTAAATATTGGTTTAACTTGTCTTTATATTTGATTCAGTGTGAAAAATAACATAATGGATAACAATTTTTATGAATAAAAAAAATTTCTACATGCGATTATTTTCTAGCATATTTAGTTTAATCTTATTAAATACTTCAGTTGTCTGGTCTTTTTCAAATAAAAATGTTGTTGATTTAACTTACCCATTTAATAACTCTACTATTTATTGGCCAACAGAAAAAGGATTTAATTTAAAATCTATTTTCTATGGTAAAACTCCTGGTGGCTTTTTTTATTCTGCCTATCAATTCTGTGCACCAGAACATGGAGGCACACATCTTGATGCACCTCGTCATTTTTCAAAAACAGGTTTTACAGTTGATCAAATTCCCGTATCTCAATTAATTGGCTCTTTAGTAGTTATCAATGTCATAGAACAGGCAAAGAAACAAACTGATTATGAAATTACAGTAACAGATATTAAAAATTTTGAAAAAAAATATCGTAAATTAAATAAAGAAGATATTGTCTTATTTTATACTGGCTGGGGTAAATATTGGCATAATAAAAAAAAATATTTAGGTTCTGATAAATTAGGCGATGTAAAACATTTGCATTTTCCAGGGTTATCGAAAAAAGCGGCTGAATATTTAGTTCAACGTCATATTAAAGGTATTGGAATTGATACTGCCAGCATGGATCCTGGCAAATCAAAAGATTTTTGGGCGCACCGCATTATTCTTGGTGCAAATTTATTTGGTATAGAAAACATAGCACATTTAGATTTATTACCAACAATTGGCGCAGAATTAATAGTTGCACCTATGAAAATCAGCAATGGCAGTGGTGGTCCAACAAGGGTATTAGGATTATTGCCATAATTTTTTAAGATTTATGTGAGGGTCGTCGGCAACCCTCAAAAAAAATCTATAATAAATTAATTTAGTTTGTTTAGCTGCAAGCTCATGGATAGAGCCCTGCTAAATTTTAAATCCGAATGACATAGTACTTTTCCCTGAGATATCAATATGTTCCTTAACAACTCCATATTCAATTACACCCTCTCCTGAACAACGGCGTTTTATTTCATCATTCAAAATTTCATTTTTAGCAGTAGCCACACCATTGACTAAAATACCTAGATATTTAATACCGTATTTTTCTAAAATTATGTCGAAACGAATCTTACTGTGATTACCATCAGTAATAATATTGTCTACCTCTTCACCACCGCAGACTTCTAACACATACGATTTACCAGGATGCTCTTCAAGAAAACTGGTTACATCATAGACTTCTCGACGCAGTGAAATAATACAACGACCTGTTTTACATAATTGTTTAAGTTCGTCTAATTTAAAACCTTTTGATTTACTATAATCTATTTCTTTTGGCATGATTAATTACTCACAAAATTTAGACTTATTAAAAACTTATAAACTATGCATCATCATTGCCATCAATTATCATATTAGTTGATTGCTAATAGAACGTTGAGGCTATTAAGATAGTGAATTTAATAAGTCCAATTTAATTTGAGCGCTTTTTTTAAGATTTTTAGTGCCGCGAAACCTGGACACTGGTATTGGTGAGGATTAGTTTGCTAGCGCCTTATACAAATAACTCCGCCCAACCTCAACAACAGTGTCCAGGCGGCGCATTATCATAATGTATTGGTGGCGTGATTGGGGCATTTAAATAATTTTAAAATTTATTATGGTATTATTTGAGCATAATCAATTCACCTGGTCAAGCAAATTTATATAAGCACTGATATCTATTGATCCAATATGATTATAAACCTCTAGAGGTAATAAGATGACAATTAGTAAAGAGAAATATGATAAATTAGCGCAGAGAATGGTTAATCTTAATATCACTGAAACCAATCTTGTCGAAAAATTTATCATTGGCAGTGGTAAGGGTGGGCAGAAGCTGCACAAGACTGCTTCTACAGTCTATTTAAAACATTTGCCATCTGGATTAGAAATAAAATGTCAGTATTCCAGAAGTCGTGAGAATAACCGATATTTTGCCAGAGAGAGGCTTTGTGAAAAATTACAATCGATTTTATCTAATGAAAAAACAAAGAAACAACAACAAATTGAAAAAATAAAGCGCCAAAAGAAGCGCCGCACAAGAAGAGTCAAGCAAAAAATCCTAGATGAAAAATCCAAACAAGGCAAGCTTAAGGTCTTGAGAAAAAAGCCAGAATATTAGGATGCGTTGACAATTCACTTACCGCCTACTTGCCACGGCTTGTCCCTGAGAGATGGTCACGAAATGTCGCCATAATTTCTTGAAAAATAACTAATATTTTTTTTGATGTGCATGAAGATTTATGATCAAATAGCGTTTGTGAACATTGCAGGATCTACATCATGCGTTTAAGCCAATTTTTACATAAAACCTTTTAAGACAAACTACCCAAAGTCCATAAATTTAGATTAAAAAGCTTAATGACTATTTATGAGGCAGCTATTAGTAATAGCCAGTTTAGGAATGGCATTTTCAAATCCAAATCGGGAATTCTTGGTGAAAAAAGTTGCCCGGTGATTAGCTTACCAAAAACCACTGCGGAAAGCAGGTCCACTAATCTGCAACAACAAGGCTAATTACATTCGGCAAAAACCACTAGTAGGTTCTGATAATTCATGTAAATCTATTACGGCTTTTCTTTCCTCAATTACTGCAATAATTTTAATCATCCCGATTTCAACTTCATTCAAACATGAATCTTCAAATTGAGGGGCTACTTTTTGCAACAAGGATTTAATAGCTAATTGTTGCTCTTCAACAAATTCTTCTATTTTAAACTCAGCTAACATCGCTAAAGCTTTAGTTTTAAGTTCTTTAATTTTATCTCTTATATATAATCCCGTCAGTTGTTTTTCTATTCTGCAGTTAATTTGTTCTAAAGCTGTTATATCAGGGGCATCATCAACAATTTTTCTTTGTTTTTCTACCCATGAATCAATATCCTCATAAGCTTTATTTTTCTTATAAAGAACTTTAATTTCATCTATCATAGCGCGCACTTTAGCTCTAGTATCATTCATAACCAAGTTAGATAGTTTTTCCTTTATAACTTTATTAATCTGCTGTAAAACGTCTTTATCCATTGTTTTAGATATAGCTAATTTTTGTTCAGACACATAAGATTCCATGCCTTTAAACTTCAAAATATCTGTAAGAACTTGGTTTAATGTTCTTTTAATATTATATAAAAAAACTATTTTTGAAAGCGTTGAATCTAGCTCATCCTTAATCTTATCCAAAGCTTCTTCGGTATATGCATTATTAATCTTATCTATATACCTTTCTACAAATTTTTTCATACCCCTAAGTGGATAAATTTCAATTTTATCCAAAATAGCAGTTAGTAATAATCTATACATTGAGTTATCCAATGTTTTCCTAATTTCTTTTAATTCGGTTTTATCTTTTGTATTTAAAACAACTTCCGTATAATGTTTTACAAATGGTCTTGTTTCAAAATCCTTATAATCTTTAATTTTTCTTAAAACTTCTAAACATTTCGATTTTAGATAAGATAATTCAAATAAATCATTATGTAACCTTTCTAAAATTACCTTAATCTCTAGTAAACGGTCCTTATCATCGGTGTTACTTAATAATATTTCTTGCTCTGCTATCACTGCATCCAAAGTATGGTCAATCTTAGCATCTTTAATTTCAGCCAAAATTACAGAAAGTTGATATTTAAGACTATATTCGTAAGTATCTGGAGAACGTCGTGTAAAATGATTAATAGGAGAGCCAACTCTAGCTATTCTTGCATCTGAACTTTTACCAAAATTATTATCAAGGTTCTGATGAGAAGGACTAGGCAAACCATCTTCAGCCATTATTGGCATCTTACCTATATGTCCATGAACATCTTTAATTTCAAATGATCCATCTTTTGACTTTATTCGTAATTCACTACCTAAGTCTCGATTCCAGACTAGGCGCATTAAAGGATATTCAATAGGAATAGGAACATTTGCATTTATTACTTTTGCCACAAATGCAGCGTCTCCTTCAAGTTTTAATATTGTTACAAATTCTCCACTTATAAATAATTCTTTTATTTTTTTATTGATATTATCAATCGTGCGCATTAAAGATGCTTTAGTTGTCTCATCATAGTCGACCTTTAATTTCAAAGCGATTGCTTCTATAGTTTCAAGCCCTATTGGTGCATGTGAATAGATAGTCATCTCTTCTTTATTAGATATGGAATAACTTAAGGCTTTTACCATTGGTATATAATGATTGGTGAAGATATCATAAATATCTTTCTTACCAATCACCCCTTTTGCAACAAATATTTCCATATTTGCATATGAACGTGTTACCGAATGGTCAATAGAGGCACTTATACCGCTTAATTTTCTTATAAACTCAACACTATGATTTGAAATTAAGACCTCAACATTTACATGTGCTTCATGTAATTTTTTAAGTAATAGCAACATAAACCAATCATTGTTTCCCCGATCGGCCAATTCATCACCAATAAGTGTTATAGCTTTATCATTATTAACTTTAGCAGAATCTAATATGGATTTAAAAATATAAAGATCATGAGTGTCAAGTTCGTCAGGTTCTGATTCATAAATATGATTTAATATATCATAATTTTTTTCGCTTAATTCTAAAAATCCCTCTTCTATCAAAGTATAAATAAGCTTCATAGCATTACCATGCAAGTCACCTAAGCTAATATGTTTATGGTCTGCATCAACTTGCAATGGTTTTGGACATATAGATAAATCAGCAGCACGTTCAAATATTTGCGCCCCTGTTTTCTTTTCAGGTTGTGGAGGTATTTCAACCCGAGCAGGAGCCGCCACTGTTATGGCACAATCCTCAATATCAACTGATAATAAAGCAGCTTTAGCCTTAGCAACTGCAAGATGAGGTATAACTTCAGGCTTTATATCTTCGCCACATTCCGACTCATAACCATCTATACTTAGGTGACCAAACTTAGGCATTATTTTATCTCATTGAATTATATTTAAATTACGGGGTTTTTGATTCACAAACAATGAATGCAAAAAAAGCATAATGATTATAATTAATGATTCTTAAGGTAAAATTAAGGAATTGGTAAACATCAAAAAAAATAGCGGTACAACTAATTTTTCATCTTTGCTAGCGCTCGCAAAAACGTATTTTTCATACATTATGCCGCTTAAGTATAGCATCATTGAGCCAAGGACCTACCTACATTATTAATTTATACAGCAGATCCTAATCTTGGTATTTCGTATGCTTGTAAAGGCGATACTATTTCCGTATGGGCTTTAAAAAATCCCGTTTTTGAAGGCGTTACAAATTCATTTAGACAAACTTTATCTCGTGAGGCGATTAAATATGAAATTTTAAATACATTTCCTTGATATGCAATTAAATATTTCATATGTAATCTTAATTTTAATGCATCATTAGCTTGTTCTTCTGGAGTGCGGCCCGTTTTTATTTCCTCTTCAACTTCCAAGTTAATTTTATTCCATATGATCTCCAATAAATCTGCTTTTTGAAGTGCGTCTGGGGTATCAATAAGCCGTAATCCTATAAGTTTTTCTTCATGCTCTATATTTAAATTTGTTTTAAAATCTGCATCAGGATTTATTTCGTTAACATACTCTTCTTCTGAAAATATGGTATTAAAAAGTCGAACAACCAATATTTGTATGCTTGTTGCTAATCCCACACCTAATTTAAATAATTTTTCAGTGTTTTTATAAAGATTCCAAAATGATATGCCTACTATAATCTCTGGTGAAAAAAGAACGCCAATAATGAGTGCAGATAATCCATAAACAGTATTTAAAATTGGTTCAACTGGCATTCTCATAATGCGCGCAGCAAGAGAATTAGGCAATACTGCCGTACAAAGTAACAAAAATAATACGGTAACTGGTTGAATTAAAAATGGCGCTAAAATTGCTGCCATAAACATCCCACCGAAGGCAGTCAATGAGATTAACGAAAGCAAATAAATAGAAATAATGAAAGAAATATAACCATATATTAAATCTATAGCCGTGTTTAACATTTTCCTAAATAGATTGAAAATAGCCTTAGCCACCCGTTTAGTTTGCTCCCATAATTCATTAAAATTATTAAAAGCACCATAAGTTTGGCGTTGATAGTGTAACATTGCTATATACCAATAATCCGTATTTACCATCGAAGTTATTACACCTCGTTGATAATGATCATTACCACCTATATTCATACGATCTAACTCGCAGGCTTTCTTTTTAACAAATAAATAGCCTTTTTGCCAATTGTTGATTTGGTTAAACAAAAGCGCATTAGAAAATCGTTCAACCACAGATTCATTTTCACAATAAGGCAGTGAAGGCCACTTATTCTGCTTACGGACTCTTATTATTGACTTCAAAATTTCTGGTGTTAACGATTGAACTAAATTAGCAACAGAAGAGGTGCTTAGTTTTGTGGGAGCAATGAGTTTATGAATTGCCTTAATATTTTTCATATTTTCGATAATAACTGTTAGTTGCTTTTCTCTATCTTCAATATCGGTGAAAAATAAATTTTGTAGATACGGCACAGAGAAATATAATTTTAATTCTTTAGGCAAGCTTGTATGCAAGTCTTTAAAAACTGAAATAATTGCGGCTACATATTCATCATGATTAAATTCCATTACTGTAAGACCGCTAAACACTTCATGTTGTAGCGCTTGGCGATAATATATAGCGCTATCAACTCTTTCCTTAAAATCTTCTGGCATGTAGAGCAAAGCTAAAGGATTTTGTTTAACTGCAATGGTAATAATTTCATCATTTTGCTTTAGTTCATCAGGCAAATGTTTAAGTAAAAGCCCGTCAGTTTCGACTAATCGTTTGGTGAATCGAACATTACTTAGCAATTTTTTAGAAATTACTGATAAATAATCCGCATCATTTTTGACAATCCGTAATATATGGGATGTTAGTTCTTCAATATTTAATTCATTTTCATCATTAATAGCAATAAGAAGTGCTTCATCTAGAGCAGATAATGTTTTTTCGGTAAAATAAGCATTTTTTTTCAGGGATTTTGGCACTAATGATAAGAGTTCTGGCTGACGCGCGATATGGCTCAGTAACAAACCTGGGTATTGCAAAAGGACTTTACTATTAGTTTCCATTTGAAATCCAAGTAAGGGCGCATTATCTTCACGATAATTTAAAAAAGCTTCATTTAATTCAATAAGTAGTGAGCTAGTTATGCCCTCTCTCAAATGCAAGCTGTTTAGCACCAGAGAATTATCACTTCTAACCTCTTCAAATGGTATGAAAAACCTTTCTACCACTAGCTTTTGTTTTATTAAACTGCGAATAATAACCAGAACTTCATCTCTGGTTTTTATCTTAAACTTAAGCGAATCATCACTTAACTCTCCAAGTTTATATAAAATTCCTTCATTTTCACCTAGTGCTTTGCGGATATTCTCATCATCTAAAGCAATGCGATCATTTATAAATCTTGTAAGTTCCTCAACCCGCTCAGATGGAATTTCTACAGCTGTCGTTGCCCAATTTGGACAAAATAAATCTTGAAGCTTTAATACTAAATCCTGACTTAAGATATCAACAATAACCTCATCATACTCTTCAGTAAAAACTTTAAGGTAATTCTGATTAAAATATTGAGTTATTTCTTGCTCATTAATTAAAGATGCATGAGCATCTTCAATTTGATTTTCTATTTTAATACCAAGACCACGAGCAATAGCTAATTTAGTCATTAATTTTAATACATGAACTTGCAATGATGGTGATATTTTATTAATGGAATTGTATTCACTTTGTAAGCGCACTACTAATAAACTACGTGTCTTAGATAATGCATCAATTACCCAATCTAGATCTGTTCTATATTGTTGAAGCACTAATTCAAAGCGCAAGCTTATCCCGGTCTCACATGTGCCCATAGCATCATTTATTGCTTCAAGGAGTAATTTTTTCTGTGCTTTACTAAGCTTAAAGCGAGGATCTTCAGTTGTATAAAGAAAATGTAAATTTTCAAAAAACATTAAACATTTTTCAAGTGTCAAATTGTATGTACCGTTACTCGTATTTTTTCGTGCAGCTTGAAAAGAAACATAACTACCTACATTTGCTGTAGCAGCAAGAGCAATTACCTGAAATTTTTCAAGCAATAAATCCCATTTTTCTTCAACTGATTTCTGTGCATAATTCTCTGATAAAGAACTAATGCTTCTTTGCAGCTCTTCATTATATTCGTCTAATTTCATTAGTTGATATAATTTTTGAGTAGGCAGCATATTCATGAGCAATACCAAACAGACTTGAGGGGGCTTATTATACACAATATAGAAAAAAAATAAACAATTATTTTGTGGATCTAAATTTAAAAGTACAAAACTGTATCATCAAGATAATAGTGAAAAAAGCAAAAAACCAAAAATAGCATTTTTAAGTTTCTTATGGTTATAATGTTTAGTATATAACTTTAAGAAAATTACTAATGGAAACTATTGAAAGAAACCAATTAACAGATCTAATTGTAAATCGCCTAAATGAGGCTAAGGATCAGTTAAAAAAGGAATTTTTTCTTGAACATCCTTTTAAAGTTGCCCGTCATTTTGCACTTGATAATCTTCTTCCAACGGAAATTGCTGAAAGGATATACGAAAACTTTCCTAATCCCAAAGAAATGCGTTTATTAAATATCCCTGGAAAATTAAAATTAAAATATAGTCACCTAAAAGATGTATCAACTTTGTTACAAAATATTAACGCAGCAATTCAAGACCCAAAAGTTGTTGCTTTAATTGAAGAAATTACTGAAATTAAAAACCAAGTACCTGATAACACTCCTTATGCTGGTGGAATTAGCACCTTACTTAAAGGATATCGTCTTAATCCTCATTTAGATAATTCACATGATATGAGTAGGGAAAATTATCGCACAGTAAATGTCCTTTATTATGTATCTCCAAATTGGCGCCTCGATAATGGTGGAAATTATGAGCTTTGGGATGAAGAAATTAAAAATCATATTGTTGTCCCTAGTTTATTTAATCGCCTACTGATAATGGAAACAAACCGTACCTCTTGGCATGCCGTTAATCCAGTTTTATGTGATGCTCCTCGCTGTTGTATATTTAATTACTTTTTTTCGCCAGACTCTCCCGAAGGCGAAGAATATTTTTTCAATGGAAATTCATTTAGAGCAAGACCTGAACAAAAAATACGTCGCGCATTAGAGAAGATTCTTCCGGCTAAAAAATATATTTAAAAATAGTTACATAGCTAAGGCATGCTTAACAACCTTTTTATCCTCTTCTGAAGTTACCCTAACAACTGTACCAGCACCTGCGGCTTGGCTAAAAAATCCAGAAGAGACAGTAGAAACCTGAAGCATAGGCGATATACATTTAAGCATATCTTTTGGCAAAACAACTAAAAATGAATTTGCACTTACATCTTTTGCCAAAGGTAGTTTTTCGCTCTCAGCCAGTAATATACAATGCAACTGAAAATTTCTACTATCCACAGCAATAAATTGCAATTTTCTCACTCCATCAGCTGCAACTAACTTACAACCTAGGTCCTGATAGAATGCAAGAATAACAGCTGTACGTTTAAAGAAAGCTATTGTTAACTCAAAATTCTCAAAATGTTGTTGCAGTAAAAAATGGAGGGCTTCTACTAAATGTGGTTTAGCTTTTTTTAAGCCAGCAATATCTGACTTATATGAAATTATTTCTTGAAACATCTTTGTTGCTGATTCTCCAAGAAAAAGCCTTTCTGATGGCAGCTCAGCGTAAGTCACTCTTATTATAAGCTTTAATACATGCGCCAATCTTGAGCACTTAGACCGTTCAGAATAATCTGGGAGTAATGGTTCTTCAATCTCTAATATATTTCTTAGCACATGGAAAAAAAATTGATGAGGATAAAATATCTTTCCTGTCCTTGTATCCAACATACCTGCCGCGTGAGAAACATAGCTAATTAATGGAAAATCTTTACCAACAAAAACACTTAAGTCTAATGATAAAGGTAAAAACTCTCCCTTTGGCACTTTAATTTTAAGAACATCAACAAAACTTCCATTTGGATGCTCTAGTGACCGTAATCTTGCCGAAATACTACCACCTAGATTTGGACCAAACTCTCTTATTAATGACTGCCTAATTTTTTCTAAAACCACGTCAAAACTATCTTGATGATTATGCCATTTTAATCTTATATCAATATCACAATGGTCCCACATTAAAAGCTGAGATCCAAATAGCTCGACCTCAGCTAATGGATGAAATAATCGATTAATTTGATTCATATAAAAATAATTTCTATTTTTAAAATAACTATAAGATAATTTTTCTAGCAAATTTTTCATTTCAGTAATTAAGATTGACTCTCTCTCAGCAGGAATAACCTCTGATAATGCCATAGCAAATCTATTGATCTCATAATTCCATTTTTTAATCAGATGAAATAAATGAGCGCTTAAATCAGCAATAGGATTTAGCGTCTCAGGAGCTACTCTTTGAATTTGAAATAAAAATGGTAGAGTATCCTTAAGCTCATACATATAAAAAGGAACTATACTAGCATTAAGTACTTGCAAAATTAGATGGCTAAAGTTTTTGGCATCAACAGCCAATTCACCTAATGGATAATAATTTTCATTATTTAATATACGAGTCAAAACCGGGGTAAATTCTGCCTTGATATCACTAAGTATCATTCTAAATTGTAATAAATATTGAAAAGATCTAACTTGTCTTAAAGAAATTATATCGATAGATAAAGAATTAATCACTTCCAATAAAGAATTTAAATGTGTAGATATCGTTGATGATTGATATTCTTTAATTGATGGAAGTAAATTTATAAGAGTAGATAGCGACTCTTGATAATCGCTAACATTAGGTTCAAGCAACTCTGGTAACAAAAATGGAGCTTTAATTAATGGTTTAATATTAAATGAAATTTGGTAATGACTTTTAGCCTTTTTAAAATAACCTCGAAGGCTGCGAATTGTATTTTGTCGCTCCTCCAAACAATTATCTAAATAAATTAATTCTTGTTGTTCAGAAAATCCTCGAGCTGACATTTGACTTAAACGCAATTTAATTTCTTCTCTAAAAGCATCCAATTTCGCCAAAACAACTCGATTTAGCTCGGAAAATCGCTCAATTTTTGCTATTATTTCACTAGGAATTGGCAGCTTTTCAGATGGTTCAGATATATCTCTTATCAAGGGGGAAGAAGCAATATAAGGTAATAGTTCAGGAGCTACTGGCTCAACTACTTTTTTAATATCCATTGTAAAGCTAGCGGCAGCCATTACACTTTCGGGACCTTTGGCAACATGAGCTGAGGCTGCTGCTCCTTTCTTCTTTTTTCTACTACCAACTGGTGGAGTGGTTTTTTTAGAATCTTTATGTTCATCTGAAAAGATTTCTTCAAGATGCCTTAGCTCTGCGGCTTGATCTTCATCCCATAACTTTTTATCAACTAAACGTTCAATTACACTTAACGACTCACAAGGAAAATCGCCATCTTTATTTTCAACTAATTTGATACGAATATCGCCAAATTTTTTACCTCCTTCTCGGAGAACATCAAGTACTATATTCAAATCATCCAGTAGTTTTTTCAATCCGGAGTCGAATTTAGAATATTTATAGGCTAAAAAATAAAGAATATGAAAACTATTGATAAATACCAAAGGGTACTCTAAAACAGAGTCTAAATTTAGCTCTATTTTTTTCTTAAATATTTGTAAAGAAATGCTAATATCTTTGAAATAATGAGTGTCATTAAAGACTGATAATAATAGTAACTCACAAGTTATGAAATTACCAACAAGTTCATTTTTTACACTTCCAATCCCAAGAAACTTGGCAAATAAATTCACTCGTTGTGCTATATCAGGAAAAATAAGATCTATTATTCTACTAATATAGCTAGCGTTATTAACATAATAAGGGGTTAAAAAAGACTTACCTTTAGTAAGCTTCCCTTTATCAAAAATTGCTAGCATCTCATTTACTAAAGATGAACCTTCCGTTTCTTCTTCTAATATAAATTTCCGCATGATAAGAGGCATCGGTTTAAATTCTAAATGGAAATTATAAAGAGTCTCAAAATCACCTTTATCTATCAGAGACTTTGTAATACGGATAGCTAGTTTCATAGAAGTTGCATCCGATTCTTTTATAACTGAATCAAATAAGCCTTCTCCTAAATCGCCTAAATCTAAACCTTCACTATAATCAAGAGTATCGCCAAACGCTTGCTGTAACTGCATAAAAACTTCTGGCAAAGATGCAAAACGGGCAACCATTGATTTTTTAAGACCTTCTACTCGCGTTGAAGTAAAGATAATATAAGCAGCGCATAAGGCACTATCATCAGTTTTTAAAAAACACTCATTTTCTATTCCAAGATAAGCTGCCTCATCTTCAAGAGAAGCTGAATGAGATAAAATTCGCACTACATTAAACCTGATGCGCTTCAATATTTCTTGCATCTTAAAACATAATTTGGGACAAGGGTCGCTTAAAGCTTTATAAGACTGTATAAGATTAAAAGCACATTCGCCAAGTAATAACAAACTACTTAATTTACTAAAATGAATCTCTGAAGATCTACGAGAAGGCTGAGATAATATTTTTTGAAAAAATTTATGTGGAGGCAATAACCAACATGGAGATATTTGTGCTTCAAAAAAGCATAGGCCAAGTTGAATATAGTCTAGGCGGGAACTCATTGATATTAAATTATTTTGTCCTTCATTTATTTTTTCAAAATCTAAACATTTTTCTAAATTAACCACACCAGAAAAAAAATTAGCAAGGCAGATATCACTTACTATTTTTTTTATTTCTGGAAAATCTGATAAAAATCTGAGCAAGATAAATACTTGGGTAGTAAATTCATCGACTGTTCGCCCTGGTTTATTCCAGTCTTTTTCAAATTCTTCTAATAATTTTGCCGCCTTCTTTATATCAGAAAGATTAACAGGGATAGCCTCTTGTTCTGACAACAAAGCAAAAACCAATTGTTCAAATCGAGCATCTCTTTCAGCAGCGGGAATCAATTCTCTTTCTGCTAAAAAAAATTCTGCTATTGAATGTGGCAACACAGTAATTAATTCTTGTGATCTAAAAAACAAATTCATTTATTAACCCTACCATTAACAAAATTTAAGCCATATTTATAGGTTGTTGTGCCTAATAACAAGGCCTAATTAGGCAGCTTATTAGACAATGTTAATGTTCAAAAATAGAAGAGGTCGATTATACTTTATTATTAAGAAATAAATGAAGCTCTTTTTTAGAGCAGGTGGTTTAATTAACCGAATGTAACTTGATTAAATTTGAAGTGAGAAATTCTTTAATTTATTTTGGTACTCCTGGATTTGCTATTTCTAAATGTGGTTTTAGTACAGCCTCTTTTCCAGAAAACATACCAACTGTTAAAACACCACTACTTTTCGTGTATCTTCTTGGGGCTGCAGTTTGACGCATTATCTTGTCAAATTCACGCTGCGCTTGTTTTAAGTCCAGCTCGGCATTAAAAACCTTATAGAGTCGGCGAAGAGCCACATCTAGATCGGGTTTAAGAAGAAGAGCCTCAAAATTGGCTTGCGCTAAATCTCCCTCCAGCAACCCTCCACCACCGCCAATTGGCATCCACCAAAGTAATAATGGCAAAGCATCATAAAGAGATTCTGGATCTCGATGATTGACTAACAAATCAAAATTAGACTGGGCAAAAGGACTTATTAATAATTCAGTATTACGTTGCAGATGGGAGATAGCCGCGGCGATATATCGAATGTCAGGAGTTAATAGCGCATCAAAATTTAAACGCTCATATGGCCCTGCTAATAAGTCAGTTTCGTAATACAATACGTTAAAAGTGATAGCAATATTTAACCAATCACTAATTTTATCATGACATAAGAAAAATCCTGCCGGGTGATAAGAACAATCTTCAGTATTGGATGTAAACCAAGTATTATCATGCCTTAAAATGTGATTAAAGTATGCCTGAAGCACAATATTTTTTTCATCTTCATAATAATGAGAAATCGTAGACATAAATATTCTAGTTGCTTCAGCCATCTCTTCTGGGCGTATAAATCTTATGGCTTTTTTAAAATTATCGCGAGCAAATTCTCCAGAGAATAATCCTAAATCTTGGAATAATATAAGTGCACCAACCATAGATAAAGGATTTCGATGATGTCTTATCCCTATCTCTATCGCTTCCGTATGCATATCCATCAATGGGTTAGACTGAATAAGAATTTTTATCAATCTACTTAATTTAGAATTCCCTGCCTTGGGCACTTTATCTTCCAAAAATATAAAAAAATATACAATAGCATCTTGTTTATTTTATGTCTATACACCTGGACGAACCCTTAATAACACCGCTTTCAATATGTCGCTTGCAGCCTCAACACGCATAATAATAGAAGCAATCAAATAGGCAAAAGATGCAGTAGCAATCGCAAGCAAGAGTGAAAATGTACGTAACCAAATTGATGAACTATGAAGATATTCAGTAAAATTAGTCGAGGTAAGCCAACAAATAAAACCTAGGATAGTGGATGCTAAACCACAACGCAGTACAGTGCTTAAAAAATACAAAGTTTGTAAGTTATGCAATCTACTCATAAGAAAATAAAGCGTCAAAAAATTGACCGTGGCAGATACGGTTGTTGACAGAGCAAGACCGCTATGACCCATATGCTTAACAAAGATTAAAATATAATTTAAAACCACATTAATGGTAATAGCAATAAAACTAACAAGCATTGGTGTCCATTTTTTATCTATTGCATAAAATCCTGGAGAAAGGACTTTGATGCATGAATAAGCCATTAGACCTAGCGCATAAAATTGCAAAGCCAAAGCAGTTTGAGATGAGTCAATAGCGTGAAATTTACCATGCTCATAAATAAGGCTAATAATAGGCTCTGCAAAAAACCAAAGACCTACCGCTGATGGCATCGTCAAAAAAACTGTAAGGCGCAATGCGCGCCCTATGGTAAGTCCGAATTGGACGTCATTTTTTATCACAGCAATACGGGATAATACTGGTAAGGTTATCGTAGCAACGGCCACACCAAATACACCTATTGGAAATTGCATAAGCCTAAACGCGCTATTTAGCCAAGTCACAGCTTCTTTACCCACATAAGATGCAAAAGCTGAATTAATAAGTACATTTATCTGAACTGCACTTGCAGCCACTACAGCAGGCATTGTTAAAATCAAAATTTTACGAATACCTGGATCTCGCCAATTGAAATCTGGTCTAAACTTAAAACCTACGTGGCGTAGACTAGGAAGCTGGATTAATAGTTGTAATAACCCACCAATGAGTGTACCTATCGCCAAACCAATAAGTGCTCGCCCCCCAAAAGATGGGTCAAGCAACCAACCAAAAAGCACACCTGCAAAAATTGAACCGATATTAAAAAAACTTGAAGCAAGAGCAGGCATTGCAAATACATTTTTAGAATTGAGCATCCCCATCACAATTGCTGCCAGTGAAACCAACAGAATAAATGGATACATAATTTGTGTCAGTAAAATAGTTGCCTCTGCATCTACCGCTGAAAAACCAGGGGCTAAAATAGCAATTAATTGTTTGGAAAAAATGATACCAAGAAGCGTTAGTACAGACATAAAAACGGTAGTTAACGTCAACATTTTTGCAGCTAATCGCCAAGCACTATCATCACCCTCCGTTTCAATTTTTTTAGAAAATACCGTAATAAAAGAAATAGAAAGCGCGCCCTCAGCAAAAAGATCTCGAAGCAAGTTTGGCGCCCTAAATGCAATAAGAAAAATCCCCATTGACGATGCACCAAATAATGAATTAAACAAAACCTCACGTATTAATCCAAGAACTCGACTAAACATAACCGCAAGAGCGATAACTCCAGATGCTTTAACATTTAGTTTTTTATTACTGGCCACAATTTTCCCTAATACTTAAACGCTATATTGAAGCATATAATAGACGAAGTACTATTGGTTTGAAACTAGACTTACTAAAAACTAAGATTACTTAAGCTCTAAACCATATAAATATAACAAGGAGAAGACTCATTCCAAGAGGTTTTTATATCTATTTTTTTATACAAAGAAAGCCTGCTTAGATTAGGGATTTCTTTCATACTAATAGCTATGCGAATTAAAGGAGCGTCATTAATTTTAGTTGCAATAGACTCCATAAGTTCATGACCAAAACACGTAGAGCACATAAATATTACAGTGACTGGAGAAAAGTCGAAATTTAAAAAATTATCTTTTAAAAAAATCAACTCTCTATTAGATTTACCAAAATAAGGTCTTTTTCTTTTAACTTTTTTCCATGCATGCTCTGATATTGAATGTCTTATTTCATGTGCCTCAATACCATACACTTTTTTTGCGGTGGAGCGCATTAAAACTTGAAGACAAAGTTTGCCAACGCCTGAGCCAAGATCAAGAAAAACATCATCTTCAGTCAACTCAATAATACTCAATAAATAATCAACTGATGGGGCAATAATTTCTCCATAAGTCAAAAATACTTGATTTTGAGCGGCAATTTTCTTTTCCTCTTCGCTAAAACTCAAAAATCCTGAATGACCGTGATAAATTTGTTTAAGAAATTTATCCATTGAAGATTTTGCTTTAATATGTTTATTTGCAGGGGAGGAATTTTTTTTTGAGTAATTTTTTAAGATCCTATAAATTAAATTCTGATGATAAATTATAATCAGATTAATTTGAGGAATTATCTGCTTGTTGCAGCTGGTCTATTTTTGAAATTTTGCTTATTAATTCGGGCTTAAAATTATTCTCAAGTTCTTCAGATTTTAAATTAAGGTACGGTGTATTCTCATTAAAGAAATCATCACTTCGTTTGTTGCTCATTGCAAGCCTCCCCCACAATAAAATTCAAATAAGTTTCAAATAAAAATTAATGCAAGACTTAAACTTTCTTAATCACACGCATATTATTCTGAAAATGACCTATAACTTTATGCATGCTAAATATTGAATATCTATAATTTCAGTATAGCAGAGTATAAATAGAAAATTTGCCGTCTTTGCGCAAACGAAGTTAAGACTGAGGTTTATTCTTTATTTTTATATGATGATTTTGCATTACAATTATGTGGCTTTTGACTTAAAGTTAATTGAAAGACATACGTTTGGCTTCTGCTATTTGCGCTACCTCATCTGCAGGCTTTTCTTTAAATGCAAATAAACTTCCTATTTTATAAAATGTTGCGGTTGATTGAGTAACAACATCACTTTTTGGTGTAGTTGTAGGTTTAGCGATATTACCCAAAGCCTCTAATATTTTTGACGTTGTATAACGAGAACTAAAATCGTCTTGATGATTTTGATTATTTATTAGTGTGTGGCTTAAAGCCTCTTGGTTTTTAAATCTATATAAATTCATTAAAACAATTGTCGATTCAAGTACCATTAATGCAACACCAGCCACAGGATTTAACGTAAAGCCTACCGCAATAAATAATCCTGATGCCGCCAAAGTAATAGCTGAATTATAGGTTAAACTCACAAATAAGTTTTGATAAATATTATTTTTAGTCTTTTCTGCCACATCATATGCTACTGCAATAGGAAATAACTGACCTTGATTAACTACAATGCCTGCATATTTCTCAGTGATGTTATCACCAATACTTGATTTAACGGAAACACCAACATCTGAAAAAGAAATTGCTTCGAGATCATTTGCTGCATCACCAACCATTGATACTTTACAACCAAGACGTCTTAACTCTTCAATATAACTTGATTTAGATATCTCACCTTCTATTGTGACAGCGCCTACGCTATTCGCACGAATATTTTCTTTAGGAACGCCTAACAACTTTGCGTATTTTTCTGCAGTTTTAAGATCTGCTCCTGTGCAAATATGTACTTTCTTACCAAGACGCCTTAATTGCTTAACAGTTGCAATGGCATCCATACGTAAAGGATCAAACAAGGCAAGTTGTCCAAAAACTGTTGTCCCACGCACAAAATAAATAGAACCATTTGCAGGATCATCATAAGGTTTATTGATTCGTTCAATTCCATTCGCTAACAACATATCTTTATTGCCTATCATAAACATCTCACCATGAATCATGCCTTTTATGCCCGAGTGGTGACTTTTGTCTACGGAGGTGACTTGTAAAGGTTCTCTTAAATCACTTGCTATGTTTTGTATATGTAATCTAATTATTTTTGCAACGGGATGATCGGATTTAGCCTCTAAAGATGCAATATGTCGCAAATAACTTTTATTTTCGATAGTTAAAGACTGAACCTCAATTTCACCTTTAGTAAGAGTTCCATTTAAATCAAAAACAACGGTATCAATATCAGCCGCAGCTTGTAATGCCTTACCATTAGTAAAATTAATACCTTGTTCAGCAGCTTTTTTCATACCAATTTTAACAGCCAACGGTGTAATCAAACTTAAAGCGCAAGGACATGCACTAACAAGAATAGATATTATGCATTGAATAGCCATAGCTGGACTAAAAAAAGTACCTATAACAAGTCCTGATAACATCGCGACACTCAGCAAACCAGGAATAAAATATTTCAATACTTTATTGGCAAAAATTTCAATTGGTGCTTTTTCATCGTTAGCTTTAGCAATATTTTTTGCAATTAACGATAGATATGAATTTTCATATGTTTTGGTTACTCGCATTTCCAAAGAAGGAATATAATCCGCTAAACACATCCCAGCCTTAACAATATCTCCTGCCTTAAATTCTTTAAGATAAGGAGAACCATCTATTCTTGTGGTATAAAGCAATGCTGTTTCAGTTAAGACACCATCAACAGGTATAACAGAACCATTTTTAACAATAATAAGGTCGTCAATAACCAATTTTTTAACAGAAACTTCCTCATTGGGCTCACCTTTTAAAAGAACCATTGGCGGGATACAATCACGAACATCTAATTTTTTATTAATTTCACCCGTCAAAGTATGTTCAATTCCTTCGCCTAAATGCCAGAAACCTAAAACCAAAGGTGCTGCTTCAAACATCATTGGTAACCCAGGCAAAAAAATGCTTGCAATAGAAACCGCGACGATAGTTAACGTACTAATTGTATATAATGTTGTGGTATCTAATTTTTTTTCAAATAACGAACGCCAAGCATTTTTATAAACGTTACTCCCCAAATATAATGTCATTAATGTCGTAAGACCTGTAATGGCATAGTATGCAAGCATAGGGATATTAGAACTTGCAAGGGAAATGGCGAGCATACCAAAGCCCCAAAGTAAACCCGAGGTAGCCTTAAGCCAGTGGTTTTCATGGCTATGGCTGTGATGATGGCCATGGTCATGGTCATGGTCATGGTCATGATGGTCATGATGGTCATGATGGTCATGATGGTCATGATGGTCATGATGGTCATGATGGTCATGATGGTCATGTTGACAAGAGTGGTCATGCTTATGAGCATCAGATTGTTCTATTATGTTTCTTGGTCTCTTATAATAGAACCGAAAATCAAGATACTTCATTGGATTCTCCATTAAACAAGCAGGCCAAAATCTAAAAAGTGATACATTATAACATTAAAATGATATATTATAACATTTTTTTAAAAAATTGTAGGTTGGGCCTTGGCCCAAAAGAACAAAGTGCAGTACCATAACCTTGTTGGGTTAAGGCCCAACCTACATATTTTTTATAAACAGATGATCAACTAGCCTTATTTTGATATCCTTTGTTGACCCTTTGATTGACCAGCCCTACCCCTACCTGCCTGACTGCGCCCTTGATTTGAAGGTTTTCCACCACCATGAGTCCGCTTTGAAGCAAAACCCTTGTTTGCCCTTGCATGAGTTGGAGAAGATTTAGGCCGAGTAACAGACTGAGGCAAACTATGTGTAGGAGAGAAATCATCAATTTCAACCCGCTCTAGTTTTTGTTTAATAAGTTTTTCAATATCTTGTAGGTATGTCACTTCATCAGCACTAACAAGAGAAATCGCCTTACCAACAGCTCCTGCTCTACCTGTGCGTCCAATGCGATGCACGTAGTCTTCAGCAACATTAGGTAAGTCAAAATTAACCACAATTGGCAACTGATCAATATCTATACCACGCGCAGCAATATCAGTAGCCACGAGAATTCTAACTTTACCAGATTTAAAATCAGCCAAAGCTTTAGTACGCTGCATTTGACTTTTATTACCGTGAATTGCTAATGCATCAATACCATCTAAAGCTAAAAGTTTGACGAGCTTATTTGCCCCATGCTTTGTTCGCGAAAAAATTAAAGCCTGATCCCATGATTCAGAACGAATCAAATGACTAAGCAATTCAGCTTTTCGACCCTTATCAACAGGATGAATGACTTGCTCAACTGAAACTGCGGCTATATTACGAGGAGCTACACTAATCTCTACTGGATTTTTTAAGAATTCTTTTGCCAATCGACAAATTTCCTGTGAAAACGTCGCAGAAAACAACAATGTTTGGCGATTGCGAGGCAATAATGACATAATTTTTTTAATATCATGAATAAAACCCATATCTAACATTCGATCAGCTTCATCTAATACAAGAGTATGCAACTCATCAAAACGAATAGCGCGCTGTGAGAATAAATCCAATAGTCGCCCTGGAGTTGCAACCAATATTTCCACACCAGAACGCAACTTCATCATTTGCGGATTAATTTTCACGCCACCAAAAACAACAGCGGAGCGTATACTAAGGTACTGGCCATATTGCACAACAGATTGGTGTATTTGTGCTGCTAATTCTCTTGTTGGAGCTAAAATTAAAATCTTAATATGATTGGATTTAGCATGAGGTTTATCAGCTAAACGATGCAGTAATGGCAATGTAAATCCAGCTGTTTTACCAGTACCAGTTTGCGCTGAAGCTAGTAAATCCTGGCCTTTTAAAATGGCGGGTATTGCTTGTATTTGAATAGGGGTAGGCGTGTTATAGCCTTGCTCTTCTACTGCACGAAGTATTGGCAGAGACAAGCCGAGATTAGAAAAAGTCATGATGATCCTCATAAAGGTTACAATTCAACCAGGAACTCCTGATTGATAAATGAGCAGCCTAGATTTCAGTCACACCAAAACTAACCTGCGTACAAATTGTAAACATTTTAACACAGATCTTAACTTTGATCATTGAATAAACTAGATTAAGTGGAAGTTATATAGAAAAACAGTAGGTAGGTCCTGAAGTATCGACACATTTTGTCTGTCATCCTCGCGTAGGTGGGGATCAATCCAAAAAACAAGCACTATGCCTCAAAGATAAATGGATTCCCGCCTGCGCGGGAACGACACACAAAAAATCATATGCAATATTGATAAAATATATACAGTTAAAAAGGTTGTGGCACTGCGCAACATTCTGTTGGGCCAAGGACCTACCTATTGCTTATAAATAATTTATTGCTTAGATTTAGTAAACAAAGGTTGGTTAAATTGTATGAACATGTAACTACTGATAAAAAGCATCACTAAAAAATAAATAACAGACCAAGCAGCTATTGAAAGCCCCATAAATTTCCATGTTATTTCAGCGCAACTTCCAGCACCCCAAATTAATGCTAATAAAACCTCATGCCAAGGAAAATAATTAATCAAAACATCCAATGCAGGCAAACACGCTGGAGCCTCATTTATAGGTAATGATTGCAACCAAACCTGTCTTGTTGCAAAAAATAGGCCGGTAATAATAAAAAAAATCTCGGTAATAACAAGTCGTCTTTGCAGAGAACCTGATGTAATAAATAACGCAGCCAAACAACAAACGCCAAAAAATATAATGCAACCTCGCTGCATAATACACAAAGAACAAGGATGCAAACCAACTTGATACTGAAGATAAAAACCTACCGATATAACAAATATAGTCGCTATTAATAATAAGCCTTGTAATTTTTGAAAAGAAAGATTATTCATTTTTGTGGCACCATATATTCAATTGCGGCCTTAATGTCAGCCGATAAACAATCCTGACAAGTTCCCTTAGCAGGCATTGCATTTAAACCCTTTAAAGCACTTTCTGTTAACGAATCAATATTTTTTTTTGTCATCCGTGGGCTCCAATCAGCCGAATCACGAAATTTAGGCGATCCTGCAACACCATCTTTATGACAAATAATACAATATTGCTCATATATAGCCTGACCAGACCTTTTTTTAATTGCCGCGTCAGTACTTACCAGCGGTGTATTAACTTCCTTTTGACGAGAATTTTCTACATTCACCTTGCCAACAGGACTAATTCTTTCTTTAATTTGCTCTCGGTCATAATCCTCAACTGCAAATATCCTCAGTGGCAAAATTACCAATAAACAAAAAAGCCAAAAACGCATGAAAAAATCCTAAAAAAATAATACACATAACTTAAACGTCTTTCTACAAAAAATTAATAATCATTTAACGTTTAGTTAATGTTATCATATTAATACTAAAATCCAGCAAAATTAAGCTATGACACAAAAAATTATAAGAATTGCAACAAGAAAAAGCCCTCTTGCACTATGGCAAGCAAATTATATTAGTGAACTACTCATAAAGCACTGGCCATCAATTAAAATTGAACTACTCCCAATGACTACTTCTGGTGATAAATTTATTAAAAATAAACTTACAACGTTGGGTGGCAAAGGTTTATTTGTTAAAGAACTAGAAGAAGCCCTTTTAGACAATCGTGCTGATATTGCAGTGCACTCAATGAAAGATGTTCCTGTTACTTTTCCTAAAGGATTAGAAATTACCGCGATTTGTACAAGACAAAATCCATTGGATGCTTTAGTAAGTGAAAATTATAACAGTCTTAATGACCTCCCAAAAGGCGCTATTATTGGCACCATGAGTCTGCGCCGGCAATCACAATTATTAGCTAATCGTCCTGATTTTAATATAAAAACATTACGAGGCAATGTTCAAACCAGGTTAGCAAAATTAAAAAATAATGAATATGATGCGATAGTTTTAGCAGCAGCAGGACTTTTGCGCTTAGATTTACAAACTGAAATCAAAGAAATTCTTAATACTGAAATCATGCTGCCTGCTTGCGGACAAGGGGCATTAGGAATTGAATGTCGTACTGATGACCAAGAAATTATAAATTATTTAAAGCCACTAAATGATGAAATTTCATCAATATGTGTCAATGCAGAACGACATGTAAATGCTCTTTTAGGTGGAAATTGTCATGTACCACTTGCCGTTTATTGTAATTCAATAAATGAAGAAGAATTAGTTATCCGCGCTAAAGTAGCAAGCGAAGATGGCAAAATTATTATATCAAATAGCCAAACTGGCAAAATTACAAATGCGGCCGCACTTGCAGATCTCTGTGCAAAAGAATTACTAGCAAATGGCGCTAAATCTTTACTTGGCGATTAATAAAATGAATTTAAATGGACTTAGAGTTTTAAATACTCGACCTTTA
>Ga0247839_1001308_pt1 | contig 41972 bp, 38 predicted proteins | sample LaCruzMarch2015__6_FD_192405 | JGI IMG/M metagenome (GOLD analysis project Ga0247839, IMG submission 192405) | Freshwater microbial communities from meromictic Lake La Cruz, Castile-La Mancha, Spain - LaCruzMarch2015_16m | ecosystem: Environmental > Aquatic > Freshwater > Lake | place: Spain... | reverse complement strand
CTGCCGTGCTGACGGGCGCACCCTGCATGTGCGCAAGGCGACCCGCGCCGAGCCGGCGCAGTTGGCGATTATCCAGGCGTTGGGCAGCGATCCCAGCCCGGGAGGGATACAGAAAATGGTTGTCTGAACCGCTCCGTTTCACAAAATTGCACGTTTGTAGTGCCACTGACCGCTTTTGTCCGCTGTAAACGGATGATCTTAAGAGAAAAATAATCTGGGGTGCTAAACTTGGGCTAGCGCGGGCCTCTGGCTAAAACTGCAACGCCGGTCAAGGCTCTTTGGGTGCCGGTGGGTCCTGCGCGTCGCCGACCGCGGTGAGCGCCCGCGCCAGCAGCTGTGCGGCACGCTCGACCTGCGCGTCGATCCGGCCCAGTACCTGCACCAACTCGTGCGTCGGCAACTCGCCGGACGCGACGAGTTGGGCGGCGGCATTGCTGTACATGGCGATGGCGGCCAGTGGTTGGCGCAGCTCGTGGGTCAGGGTCTGGACCAAGGCCGCGTGCGGCGGCGCCGGCTGGGGGGAGGCAGGTACCGGCCAGGGCTCTGGCGGTGCCGCCGCTGCACCGGCGCACGACGCGCTGCCGGACGGCGGCAGGCTCGGCTCGAGTGCCGCGATCCGGCGCAGCAGGTCCCGACAGGTCTGCGGGTCGGCCGCCTCCGCCAGGGCACAGCCGAGGTCGCGTAATTGCTGGATCGAGGGGGGGGGCGTCATGCTCAGAAGACTGCCGTGCGACGCCGAGGCGGCGTCTGCATCCCAAAGTAATGAGTCAAGAACAAGTGAAACACAATCGTTGTCGTTGTCGTTGTCGTTGTCGTAATCGGAAAAGCGATGCAATTCGGCGTGCGAGAGAATCCGGGGCGCTACGATAAACTCGATTACGACAACGACAACGACAACGACAACGACGCGACAAGCATTCCCTAAGGGCAGCGCCCGAGCACGGCGATCAGGGTCTTCAAATCGACCGGCTTGCGCAAGTGTTCGTCGAACCCGGCCTCCAAGGCGCGCTGCCGGTCACCTTCCTGGCCGTACCCGGTGAGTGCGACCAGGCGCGCGGCGCGCCCCGCCACGGTGGCGCGCAGCCGGTGTGCCACCTCATAGCCGAGCATGTCGGGCAGCCCGATATCCAACAGGATCAGATCGGGCTGGAACCGCTCGACGGCCTCCAGCCCGGTCAGACCATCGTGCGCCGTGTGCACCTGCTGCCCCACGCAGCCCAGCAGCATGGCGCAGGCCGCCGCCACATCCCGATCGTCATCGATCACCAGGATGACGCGCCCCTTGATGGGCCGCTCGGGGTGAGCCGCCGCCGGGGCCGGCACGCTCGGCGCGAGCGGCAGTTGCACGGTGAAGGTGCTGCCCGCGCCCAGACCCGGGCTCGCGGCGCGCACCCGTCCGCCATGCAGTTCCACCAGACCCTTGACGAGCGCCAGCCCCAGGCCCAGACCGCCGCGGGGCCGGTCCAGGGTCTGCTCGCCCTGGGTGAAGGCGGTGAACACCTGTGGCAGCAGGGACGCCGCCAGGCCGGCACCCTGGTCGCGCACGACGATGCGCGCCTCGCCGTCAGCGGTGTCCAGGGCCAGGAAGACCGTCATCTCCCGTGCGCTGAACTTGACGGCGTTACCGAGCAGGTTGACGACGACCTGGGTCAGACGCTCGGGATCGCCGTCCACGGTGACGGGCATCGGCACCAGCGCGACGTCCAGGTGCTGACCATGGGCGTCGAGCACCGGACGCACCTGCTCGATGGCATGTTCCACCGCCTCGCGCAGATCGAAGCGTTTGCGATGAAGCGTCAACTTCCCCCGGTTGATGCGGGCGACATCGAGCAGATCGTCCACCAGCCGGACGAGGTGGCTGACCTGCCGCGTCAGGATGCTGGCGGCCCAGGGCAACTGTTCCGGCATCGGATGCAGCGTCAGCACATCGGCCACATGACGGATGGGGGCGAGCGGATTACGCAGTTCGTGCCCCAGCATCGCCAGGAATTCGTCCTTGCGCTGGTCGGCATCACGCAAGACCTGCTCGGAGAGCTTCTGCGCGGTGATGTCCTCATGCGCGATCAGCACCCCCGCCCGGGATTCGCGCAGCGGCAGGACGCGCATCTCGAACCACCGTTCTTCGGTCGGGGAGTCACAGGGGTATTGCAGCGTGAAGGCGCTTTGCAGGCCCTTGAGCACCTGTTGGATACCATGCAGTGCCGCCTGCGCCTGCGCCTGCGCACCATCCTCACCCGCTGCCGCCCGCTCGCACACCGCGAGATAGTCCGTGCCAGGCAGACAGGCCGCCCCGCCGCCATTCTGTTCGGCAAAGCGCCGCCATGCGGCGTTGACCAGGGCAATCCCCCCGCGCCCGTCCAGCACGGCGAGATGGGCGGTCAGGGAGTCCAGGACGTCGCTCAAGAGTGCCTCGCTGGCACGCAAGGCGTCCTCGGCGATCTTGCGCCACTGGATTTCGATCAGCACGCCGAGTTTGCGGACCGATTCCAACTCGTCCGGGGCCCAGCGTTTACTACGCAGCCGCACGTTCTGGGTCCAGGCAGCGAAGGACTGGCGTGGACTCAAGCGGACATTCGCCGCGACCGCCACCGGTTTTTCGGGATTGCCGCCCCAGGTGACGGTCCGCACGTATTCGCCGCGAAACCAGATCAGTTTGATCGACTGGGCCTGGTCGAGCGGGATCAGGGTCACCCCCGCCGCGGTGGCGGCCAGGTCGGCCGTCCCGGCCAAATGGTCGCTCAAACATTCGGTGGCAAAGAGGTGGTAAGTATCCTTGGCGTGCAGGGCGCTCAAGCCGGCGACGAGGTCGACGATGCGTGCGGGCGGGGGCGTCACGCCGCCGGTGGTGATCTCGGCACCGGCGATCAGCGCCACGCCGTCAGCGCCGATCGCGCCGAGGACATCGGCCACTTCCGGCCCCTGCAGCAGGGACGCCAACCGTGCACCCTGACGCATGGCGGTCATGATGCGCCCGCGGCACGCCTCCAGTGCCGTGGCGGCGTGCCGGCGGCTGATCTCCTCCTTGAGCCCAATCTGGGTTGCCAGGTCCTGCCCCAGCCAGTCCGCAATCTGACGAATCGCATTGGAGACCCGGCGCGGGCTGTCGTGATGGCAGGCAATCAGACCCCAGAGCTGGCCCTCCCGGCACAGCGAGGTGGTAAGCGTGGCCCGGACCCCCATGTTGCGGAGATACTCCAGATGCACCGGCGAGACGCTGCGCAACAGGCTGCGGGACAGGTCGAGCGCAAGCCCGGTAACCGGATCGAGCGTCGGCACCAGCGGGGACGGGCAATAGTCGACATCGACGATGACCCGCGTGGGGTTGATCAGATACAGGCGGCGGGCCTGGACCGGGATGTCCGAGGCGGGAAAGTGCAGGCCGAGATAGGGCTCCAGATCGTCCCGGCGGGCCTCGGCGATCACCTCACCGTGCCAGTCCGGGTCGAAGCGATAGATCATCACCCGGTCGTAACCGGTCAGGCGCCGGAACAGCGCCGCGGCGATCCGCAGCTTCTCGAGCAAGACGGGCTCGTCGTGCACCGCACTGAAACGCAGCACGGCCTGGGTCAAGGCATCGCTCGCGTCGGCGGGGGCCGCCTCCAACTCCAGGATGGTGAATGGATCGCTGCGGTGGACATAACCGACGAAGGCCTCGCCGCCCGGCGGCGGCTGCCAGTCGAACGAGGACGGGGCGTGCGGCAACTCCCGGTAGCGCTCGAGCGCCTGACCAACCGCGTCGGCGAGCGCCGGACCAAGCACCGTCGCCAGGTCACGCCCCAGCAGCTCGGCCGCGGCGATCCCAAGTAGGCTCTGACAGGTCGGGCTGGTCTGGGTAATGCGCAGTCGCGGGCCCTGCAACACCAGCAGGACGCCGTGCGGCTGAATCGAACCGGGGATATGAATCGGTTCGGCATCGCACTGACTGAGGTCTGCAAGCGGGGCCGCGGCGTCGCTGGTTGGTGTCATGCGGTTCACCAATAATTTGAACAACCCCATTGGGGAATGCTTTTGGCGTCGTTGTCGTTGTCGTTGTCGTAATCGAAGTTATCGTCGTGCCCCGGATTCTCTCTTAGCCCACGTTGCATCGCTTCTCCGATTACGATTACGACAACGACAACGACAACGACAACGACAACGACAACGATGGTGGTTGTGTTTAACTTGTTCCTGACTCGTTACCAAGCGGAGGCCTCGCCCAGTGAGCGAACAAGCAACAGTCTTTATTGTGGATGACGATGAGGGGATGCGCGAGGCGCTGGATTGGTCACTGCGCAAAGAGGGATTGCGCGTCGAGTCATTCCCATCGGCCGAGGCCTTCCTGGGGGCTGGCCGCGCGGCACGTCCGGGTTGTCTGGTCCTCGATGTCCGGATGCAGGGCATGAGCGGCCTGGACCTGCAGGAGGCATTGAAGGCGCAAGGCTGTGAAATCCCGATCATCTTCATTACCGGTCACGCGGATATCCCCACCTCGGTCAAGGCCATCAAGGCCGGGGCGGTGGACTTCGTGGAAAAGCCCGTCATCCGAGCGGTTCTGATCGAGCGCATTTGTGAGGCATTCCGCAAGGATGAAATCAGCCGCCGGCAGCGCGCCGTGCGCGCCGCGACCATCGCCCGCTACCAGACGTTGACCGCGCGGGAGCGTCAGGTCCTGGCGTTGGTGACCAAGGGGCTGTCCAACAAGGAGACCGCCCGGACGCTCGCCATCAGTCCGCGCACGGTCGAGAATCATCGCGCCCGCATCATGACCGCCATGCAGGCGGACAGCCTCGTCGATCTCTGTCAAATGACCAGTCTATGTTCCTGAGGAGATTGCGGCCGCCCCGGGCGGAGTCCAAGGCTTCAGCCTTGGACTAACAGGACCAAGGCTGAAGCCTTGGACTCCGGAAGGTGGCCGCCGGCCGGAACCCTACTTAAGGCCGCCGCCATGCTTTACCGCCGAAATCGATGTGGATTCACGACGATCGCCGACCGCCTTCAAGTCTAATCCTTAATTGGCGCGCGGGGGCGAAATATCTGAATGTTGGCGGGCACGCGGGGGCCTTGATCATGATCCCGGCCACTGGGAGCGCCGCACCCCAGTGCGGCGCGATCTCTCAAACAACTGCGGCGTCGCATGTTGCGGATAGGCCGGGCCGCACTGGGGTGCGGCGCTCCCAGTCGGTCGGCCTGAGGGCCGACCTGCAAGCGTGGCCGGCCGGAACGATGATCAAGGCCTGCGCGGGACAGCCGGGGTTTGACCCGCGGCAAGGCCGGACGCTTGGACGGCGCCCGCCGCACCATTATCCCTACTGCAGATGCGCCGATCGCTCCTGACTGAGTAGATCCCCGGATGGACCTTTGGGGCCTGACGCGGGTACAGTGGATTCCTGACCAAGATGCTTGGTCAGGGGTGTGGATTGCAACCGGCGGCCGAGCGGCCGTCGGCGACGCTATGCACGCCAATCCCACTCACCAACTCCACTCACAGAGGAACACTCCAATGGGTTCATTGCAGATGGTCGAGCGGACGCCAAGGCGCCGCGGCAACAGCGGGCATGTGCCTGTGCGGACAATCCAAGAGCCGCAAGGGGCTTTCCAGCGGCAGCCGACGGATGAACTGTTGCCGGTCATCAGCGAGGCCGCCTATTTTCGGGCGCAGCGGCGTGGCTTCGCGCCGGGACATGAGGTCGATGACTGGATCGCGGCCGAGCAGGAGGTCATTGCGTGGCACTACTCGGTAGACGACGCCGCCCGCGTGTGAAATCACAGGTTCGGAAGTTGTCTGACAGATGGCATGGTTGTCGATCGGCATTTTTGATCGAAAGCACCGGACTGGATTGAGGCGGAGAGGCAAGTCACCACGATGAACTGAGACCCGGACGAGGCCGACCGCTGGTGACGACGACCCCTGTGCGGCGGCGGCGAGTGGGTCGACCAAGGGCGATCAGGAGGTCGCACCTGTCCCCCCAGCACCAGACCGGGCGCCACGCTCACCATTCGCCAACTGTCCCCGGCCGCATAGACCTGCGGCGGCCCGACCAACCGGACCTCAGGGTCGAGACGACGATCGACTTCACGCACTCACCGCCCCTTAGGAGATGACGCGCGACCCGCAAGCGGAGTCGGCCATCGTGTTGCGGGTGCGCGCCTACCTGCGCGTACAGTATCGACACCGGTCACGGACGGTGACGACGAGTCAGCGTGGCCAAGCGAGGCGGGGCCGCGCTCGTGATCGCGGAACTCGACGGTGGCATGGTCCCGTTGGCGGAAGTCGACCCGGATAGCCCGGACTGTCGGCGAGGCAAACGGTTGCTGTGGACGGGGGAAGCTGAGTTTGGCGCACACGCACGACAGTATCATCGGGTCTACGGTGCCACCATGAGCGGCAGTGTCGCGGTGGCCGGGCGGCAGCTGCTAGCCTGCGCCATCGTGGCCGGCTTGGCACGAACAGTCATGCGCACGCCCCCGGCGATGGTGCGCTCTGGATCGCTGATCAGGTCGCCGCACGCTTCGGCACCCAGGGCACCTGTACGGTGGACTTCTTCCATGTGTGCGACTACCTCGCCGAGGCGATCAAGGACTGCCCTCCCGACGACCCGCGCACCTGGTTGGAACTTCAGAAAAAGCGCTTGAAAACAAGTGATAGTGCCTTGGTCGTGGTCGCGTTCAGTGAGCCCAGGAGCCCGCCACGGTGCCCGATGTGGACGCCCCGGTGCGGACCTGCCATCGCTATCTGAGCAACCGGCGCGATCATATCGACTACCAAGGCGCCCTCCCCAAGGGCTTGCCGATCGGCTCCGACGAGATCGAAAGTGCGCACCGCCATGTGGTTCAACAACGTCTCAAGCGCCCCGGCGCTTGGTGGACGCCGCACAACGCCAAGGCCACGCTCGCGTTGCGCACGACGCGGGCCGACGGGCAGTGGTCCGCATACTGGCAGGGCGATCTCAAGCAAGCAGCGTGATAGTTTCGACGACCACATCAGTTTGGATCGCACCCGGTACATTGTGCAACGCACGCGGCGGGCGCGCTATCTGGTATCCTATATCGGGGTCTGCCAACAGTTGAGATTCGAGTGCATCCTCATGAAGCTCCAACAGAAGATGGAAATGCTTGGGTTCAATTCGGAAATGCTCGGCTTCCTGGAGGAGCAGGGTCCAAGCGCTCTGGAAGTGCTTGCCTTGATATGGCCTGAGCAGGCCTATTATTTTTATCAACATTACTTCGTCGGCCGCGAGATCTCGGACCTCGCCCAGTCCGCCGGGAAAGCCCCGAAGACGATCCAGCGCGCACTGCATGGCTGGAGCCATGTGCGCGGGGAGGAACTGGGCGCCGAAGACTGGTTCCTGGTCATTCTGCAGATTTTCTTTGAAGCCGACCATCTGCTTACTGCTGGGGACACGGTCAGCTGTTGCTTTACCCGTGCCGTCACCGGTTCGCGCGCCCCCCTGGGGGTACCGTTTCACCGTGCGTTTCTGCGCATTATGTGTGCGGCTATGACGCCGCATGATCCGGCCGAGTCGTTACCCTGGACGAAGTCCAGCGAGCGTGCCGACGCAATGCCGTTCCCGTTTCGTCATGTCCTGTGGCCAGCATTCTGCGCCCCGCTAGCATACGACATGTTGCCGGGGCTGCTTGCGGTGCTGCGCGACGCAGATCCGGCCGAACGCCCCTGGCTCTGCGTTCTTTCGCTGTTGCTGGCGGAAAAAGAAACGCTGTGGGGAAATCTGCTCCGGTTGTTGAACCCGCCCGCCGCCACCTGCGCAGACCGTCGTCGACTGACCACGCCGTCGGGCACCGACAAGACCAAGCACGGCCAGGCCAAGGACCTACTCGATTCACTCACGGACAAGTTCGAGCGCCATGCGGTCTTGGCGTTACTGACTAAGACACCCTGTCACTGGGCAGACCTCGTCGACAAAGATCTCGCCAATCTCGAACACGAGGACCGGGTGGTGACCTGCGCGAAAATGGCATTGGCGAACCTGCGCCGTTGAGCTGGGGACAACCCAACCCCGTTACGGCTTCAGCAACACGGTCAACTGATCACCGACGAACTCAAGGCCCGTTGCCTGACTCACACCGAACCCGATGCTCGCCTTGCCATCGTTTACATCGGCCCAAGGCGATTGCGTAACGGCACTGTCGCACAGCAGGACCCGGGCATACTTGAAGGCCGGTTGAATACCGGCGATAGCGACGCCGAGCCGCTGCCTGCGGTCCCGGTATACCTGCAACTGCACGGGTTTGCAGGTAAGGCTCGCACCTTCGGTCAACTGCACCCGTTCCTCCCGATCCAGCACGATGGCCTCGACCTGCATCGGGTCGCCGCGGTACGCTGCCACCAGGCGCGGCGCGAACCACTCCAGCACCCCCTGATCCCAGGCCGACGGGGCGGACTTCGCCGGTTGTTGTTTGCTGCGACAGTCCGCGCAGGCATCCACATGGGTGCGGACACGCAGGCGCAGCATCTCCGCCTCGTCGCCAGGCGCCAGAGTGTTGCGTGCGACCGCGAGGATCTCCATGATATGCAGATGCGGATCGGACTGTAGCAGCTCCCAACGCCGGGCACACTTGAGACAACCCATGATGTGCCAGGCGAGCCGCTGGTAATCGTTCTCACCGGACACCCGCAACAAGCGCGACAGGTTCGCGAGCGTCGATGGCGACGGACATTGATCCGCCCCCTCGGCAAGGACCTCAGACCGGCGTTGGAACAGAACCTCACGAAGACGATCAATCATTTGGCCACTCGTAGCGCCGCATCATCAATTTGCCGACGACCGCTTCCCAGCGTACCCGATCGCCGATCCACTCGCAGGCATCGGCCGGAAGCCTATCCCAGTCAAACGCACCCGTACGATGCAGCGCATAAACGAGATGTGACTCCGACGTGATACCCACGGCCTCATCGCGCATCTCACCGCTGGCCACCATCAACACCCGCCGCGTTGCTGCGGCGAGCCAGCACCAATGCAACGGCCGACGGGCGTGCCAAGTGCCGGCGGGCGGCCCCGGAAGGCACTGGTCGAGCAGAAATTGCCGAATGGCCCCAGCACCTGCGGCGATTGCCGTAAATAAATCCCAGGGCGAGATCGATTCCTCGTCGTATTGTCCAGTATGGGCCTGGTCCGGTACATAGATGGCGGGAACCAACACCTTCGGGTTCGCCCAGCCACTCGGCAGAAACAGGGCGCGCGCAGCCTGCCCCGGCGCGCCCTGTCGGCAGCGTTCGCAGACACGCGCAAAGTCCAGTCCGGGGATATCGAGTTTGACGATAGCCGCCGTGATCTCCGGATCACCACTCGCACACACCGCCGCGGCCAGCGCCAATTCCGTGATCTGCCGCGGTGGCGCGGGCTCGCCGATGATTTTTCTCACAAAAAACTCACCTTCGTCACCGAACTCTACGGCGACCGGCGGCACCGGCGCAGGCGGTATCTGCCGAGCCTGAAGATGCTGCCGCAACTGCGTGAGTTGTCCCACATATTCCTGGCCGAACGACGCAAAGAACACCGCCCCCAGGGTCCAACGGCGCGTCAGTGCCGCGAAGATATGCCGAGGTCCCATCGGCCCCGCCGCCTCGGCCGCGGCCTCCCTTATTACCTCGTGATTGCGCAATTGCTCGACCGCGGGATCGCTGCTGATGGAGGCGGAGAGGGAACTGGGGTTACCATACAGCACATAACTGTAACCCCCAAGGCTATTAGGGCTGCTCGCGATACTGTCTCGGCGAAAATCGCGCACCGCCGCGCCAAGGGGCACATTTCGGATTAGAAACGAGCGCCAGATCGACGGCGCCGCCGCGGCAGCCTCGTCGTCCGCAATCCGCGATCGAGGGGCGACCACGGCGCCGGCGCCGGCGTACAGGAAGGCATTGGCGACGGTCGCCGTCACGAAAAGGTCCGCCGGCCCTTCATCGGCGTCTTCGCCGGTCAAATGGCCCGGTTCTGGTTCGCCCAGATACGCATCGCAACCGTTGAGAAACACCACGGGCTCACTATCGCCACGGAAACGGGACTCGATGGTGCTCAGACCAAGAATTTGCGGCATCTTGCGCGAACCGATTCTCAGCCCACGGCGCGGTGAAATGTGCCCGGAGTAATGAAAATAGCGCAGTCCCGGTTTAATAAACTCATCCAGGATAGCCTGAGAATCCGGGTTCTCGAGCAGGCGGTAGCTGATACCCGGGCACCGTGCGACGATCTCCGCGAGCTCCTTTTTCTCCCCCTCGAGGTGCTGCAGATCACCGTCGGCATTGGCGACCACATGCAGAAAGGTGCCGGCGGACTTCCGGTGCTGCCCGTGCATCGCACCGCGCCCATTCTCGGCGCTGGTGAACCAGCCCGCATTCGCAATCGGGATACTGATCGCAAGGGACGGCCCGCAGGCCAGAAAATCGTTGCGAAACAGGATCAGGTCCCAGGGAATCGAGGTCGCGGTGGTGCTGACCACCAGAAAACTGTGCTGATCAAGTCGGCTGGCATCGAGGAAGGCCCGCAGATTGAGATCGCTCGCGATCACCGACCCCAGCGCGCGCATCAAGTCGCCGCGTGACGGCTCGTGCTCATCGGCGACAGGGCGGGGAGCAAAGCTGCGCTGGACGAGCCGGCGAATATGTTCGATGCGCTGCCCGTCCAGCGTACAGCCCTTGCGCCACTGCCAGCGCCGCTCCTGGTCGAGCAGCGCCATCTCTACAACGACCTGATCGCGCTGTTCCCGCGTCTCCACCAGCAGAGTCCAGAAGATTGCCATGATTCCGGCCCCTAAGCCGATTGTGCCAGCAGACCGTCGCGATCACGGGACAGGACGGCCTGATGATAGGGCTCCCGGATATATTGATCGTCGATTGCCCAGAGGCGATTGAGCCGCTCGTTTGGGGTGTGGAGCGTCGTCGGGATACTGGCGATCACTTGCTCAACCTGAGGCAGGTTCAACCTGGCATATTCGTCGTTACCATAGACCGCACGAATCGTCGCCAACCGATGGCGAATTTCTTCCTGCTTCGCCACGACATGCTGGTCTGTGGCATAAAGCTCCATACGACTGTAGACGCTGCGGCGCAATTCCTCTAAATCCTGTGCCACGCTCGCCAGCACATCCGCCGTCGGCTCGCCGTCGAGCCTCGCCGTGATCTTGTCGGCCTGGCCCCGGAGGCGTTCGTCATTAACCCCCGCCTTGCGCATCAATTCGACAATAGTCACGCAACGTTGACGCAGGCTCTCCGCCGAATTACCCAGCAGGTCCAATTGCCAGCGCAGTTCCTCGGCGCGGGCCATCCGGTCTTGGATCTTTGCCTTGTCGACAACCATGCGCCCCTCGAACTCGGTATGCAGATCGAGGCACAGCGAATCCCAGCGCGCACGCAGATAGGCGACATACGCCGGATCCGCGCTGAGATTGGCGAAGGCTTGGTCGATCTTTTCCTTCAGGAGGTGGAAGCGCTCCTGCAATTCCCCCGCCGCCTGTAGTACATCGACCTCCGCAAAACGGAACGGCAGCTCCTGCGGGGACTTCTCGCCGACGCCCGCGGTAATGCCCAGGGCGCCGGGCTGTTTGTAGGTGGCGCGGATGAGCACCGGCGTGCCGGGTAAGGCATCGGCCTCGACTTCGAGGGTTCCAATGGCGCGATAGCCCTCATAAAGCGGCAGCCGGAACACGAGCTTGTCGGCCTGTCGGCAGAGTTTCCTGATATAGAAGATGTGCGAATGGGCAGTATCGGGCTTGGTCCCGGTCGGCAGGATCGTCACTTCGCCATCCAGCAGACGCACCTTGATGGCACAGGGGAGACCGCTGACATCGGTACTGAGGCCGCCACGACGCACCGCCCAACCCCAAGAGGAGTGCATGGCGCCATCAGGGGCACCGAGCGTGAGCGTAAAGCGATTCTCGCCCGACTTAAGACCCAGTCGCGGCAGCATGAACCGACCCTCTTTATCCAACCCGACCTCCGCCGCGGTGTCCCCGGCGTGCAGCCGCAACGACCAACCCGGTCCAAGCGGTCCATCGACCTTACCGCTCGGACCGGGTATATCACCGACCTCGGGCGGAACCTGGACCGACGGTTGCACATCCCAGACGAGTCGAAAATTCCCCTGGGGTATCGGTGTATCCCGCTGACGCAGGCGCTGGGCCGCCACGAAGGCGGCGCCGATGGCGACGCACTCATCCTCACGGAAACGCTCAATGCGTAACGGGGTATCCCGCAGCCCCGTCAGCCATTGCTGCAACTCGCGCTCGACGGCGGGCATGCGCGTCGAGCCGCCAACCAGGATCAAGGCGTCCAGTGCCCCCGCCTCGCGTCTGATACGTTCCTCCCGCGTGAGCGCGTTCGCGCCCGCACGGCACTCACCCAACCGATCGAGCGCGCCCTTGCAGGTCTCGATGGTCTGAGCGAGCAGCGGTGCGCCGGCGGCCTCGAATTCAGCGCGCGTGATCCATTGATCGATGCGAACCTGGGAGTAACCGAAGTACAGCTCTTGGACCCATTTGGTCTTGGGGTCGTCGGACAACCGCATCTTCACCCGCTCGGCATACCTGACCAGTTCATACCACGAGGACTCGATGGCTACCGGTACCGAGCCGTCGACAACCGGATCAGCGATGCCGGCGGACAGATCGACGCCCTGTTTGTGAAGGCTTGGCATCACCAGGGATAGGATTTGTTTGTCGAAGTCGAATCCGCCGAGGAATTTGTCGCCCGCGTTGGCAGCACCATCGCCGCCGATCCTGATATCGTCGCCGTCGCGGATACAGACGGTCGCATCCATGGTGCCGCCGCCCAGGTCGTAGACCAGAACACAGGTTGGTGACCCGGCACTGTCCGGGTGGCACTCCTGATGATAGGCAATGGCGGCAGCCTCCGGCTCGCGAATGATGTCGAGTACCTCGAGACCGGCCAGCTCGGCGGCATTGCGAGTCTCCTTGACATGGATCTCCCCGAAATGCGCCGGCACGGTAATGACCGCAGAGACCGGACCGTGCAATGCCTCCTGCGCATGCTCCTTGAGCTTGGCCAGATACTTGGCACTGATCTGGACCGGCGACAGTGGACCATCCCGGAACGTGAAAGGCTGGGCCACACCCATGTGTCGTTTGACAAAGCCATAGCGGAACGTGGGCTCCACGCACCGCGTCGCGTCGCTCCCGATCAGGAAGGTACCATCAGCCTCCTGAGCGATAATGGAAGGCATCGTATTGCGTCCGTCGATCTCCAGAACCCGCACCTCGCCCTGATCGAGATAGGCGACACAGCAATTGGTGGTACCGAGATCGATCCCGATCGGCGTGGTCATGGCAGCATATCCTCATCGGGTAAACCGAAATACATCACATCGAACGCGAGTCGCTGCACCGAATGACTGAGCACCTGGGCCGCGCGCCCCGCCTCTCCCGGCTGCTCGCGGCGGTCCGTCTCGGGAAACGGCAGGTCCGCCTGCGCGTAGCGCTCGACAGTGTCGGCCTGGTGGCGGATCACGGCCGTCCTGGCCCCTGGTTCGACGATGGCAAGGACGCGCAAGGGATTGTCGTGGTAAGGGTCCCGCGCAAATAAGAACGGATTGTCCATCAACACCCCCCGGCGCGGCGTAGCGCCCGATACATGGCGCGCAATTCCTGGTCATCCGGTGCGATCCGCCTGGCCCGCCGCAACACACGCAATGCCCGGCAGGGCTCGGACAGACCCAGATAGGCGGCCAGTACCCGATAACCTGCGACTAACTCGAGCGTGTCGGCCTGCGGGCTGTGCCCCAGGACGCGCAGGTGACGCGAGAGCACCCGCGCCAAGCGGCCGATCCTGACCTGGGCACGCCGGTCGGCTTTGGCCATACCGCGCAGCAGCCGGCTGTCACCGCGCCGCCGCTGTTGCGCTGCTTCCCTCTTTTGTCGCAGCAGACCCTCGATCAACTCGATGCAGACCCGCATCGCGAACAACCGTGCACGAACGATTGCCGGGTCAACCGCGAGCAGGCGTTGGGCCTGTTGCAGTAACGCGAGCCGTTCGGCATCGGACCGATCGGCGGTCCCGCCCCCGGTCCCCGCGCCCGGCAGGCAGGCGAGGGCCAGACGGTCCCGATAGAGGCTCAGGGTGTCCGTGCCCAGGTGCGCCAGCAGGTCGCCCGCGGCGACCAGCACGCCCCAGTGATAGACCGCAGTTCCCTGATCGCCTACGCGCACGGCGTGCAAGGTACGCTCGTAGTGAAGGTCGAGCAGCCAGCACGGCCACTGGCGCAGAAAGTCTCCCAGCAGGGCGTCCTGCTCGTTCAACGGGACGATGCGTGCCGCCCGCAGGCCGAGGTCCGCGTGCCAGGCCGGGTCGTCCAAGACCGCGGCGAACCCCGCCAGGGCCAACCGAAAATGGCCGACCGCAAGGTCCAACCGTCCGGCCCGCTCGGCCGCGAAACCGCGGCGATGTTCGATCAGGGCCGTTTGCCAGGGTGTCGTCATGGTTCAGAGGACGGTGGGAAGGAAGTTGAGCACCAGACTTGGTTGGCCGGCGGCGTCGGCGTGAACGCCGTAGCAGGGCTCGCTGACTGCAGACGCTGACCGATACTGCGGCAGTGTATCGGCAATAGTGCCATCCGGGGACAGTGGAAACAACAGCGCCTTGTCCTGATCGTCGGCGCCGATGGGGAATGCCTCCTGCTTCACCAGCAGGCAACCGCGGCATTCACTACAAGGCTGTTCACTGGGAGGTCGGCTGCGATCGACTACCTGTGGCAGGCCACAATGCGCAACCTCGATCGAGTGCGGCTTAAGCAGACCTGCCAGGGCGTTGCGGTCCCACGGGGCGAGCAGTAACTCGACGATCCGATGCATCTGCAGCGCCTGCGCGTCTGTTGGGCACCCGTTCTGTAAGGTACCGCTGGACGGCGCCAGCGACACGGTGTCGGCGCCAACCAGGAATGCCGGCGCTGGTTGCTGGTCGCCGATAAAGCAGAGCTTCAGTCGCGCGCGCGGCTGCACCAGCAGTGTCCCGACCACTCGATCGATTGACTCCTGATCATCGTAGCGGTAAACCTCGTGGTCACCGACACCCGGCAGCAGCCGGATCGGCGACTGGGTGCGCCCGAGCAGCGCGAGCGAGCCCGACCAAGGGGTCTGTACCCTGGCCCACGCGCCGGGCTCATGGGTCGTCACGGGCTGCCGCGGTGCCCCCGGCGCCAGCGTCGGCAGGATCATCGCGATGCGTTCGGGTGGTATCGCCGGCGGCAGCGCTACGACGCCGCCGTCATGGATCTCGCCATCGGTCAAGATCAGCAAGTAATCCTCGCACTCACCAGCCGCCGCCCCGCGGCTCCAGGCATCAATGCCGGCGACGGTGTCGCCCAGCCAGGAGCCCTGTTCATAGGGCCGCAGATGCGGATGCGAGAGAATCCGTGTCGCCAGTTGTTGCGGGTGCGGCCCGCGCAACAACTCAAACTCCGGATCGCGCGGACCGAGTCGCCAGAACGTGCAGAGGTCGTCGGGTTCCAACCGCCGATCGAGTTCCTCCAGCACGCCCCTGATCCATGGTGCGCAAGCGCCTGCCCAGCAGGAGTCGGTGGTATCGACGACCAAGGCCACCCGCCGCTTGCTCAGAAAGTCCGGCACCCGCGGACAGTCCATATACCAGAGGTTCCGGCCCCACAGTATATCGCGAAACCAACGCACGGGGACTGTCATGGGTTCACTCCAAGATAATGCCATGGCGCTGCAGCAGGTCGGGCAGCGCGTGCATGTCGAAACCGCTCCCCCCGGTACCCACCAGGCGCAGCCCGCCGTTAATATCCACCTCGGCCTCGATCTGCGGTCGCTTGAGGGCTTCGAGCCGCGCGACCGGCACCCGCGATCCCAACAGAAACACCCGCTGATTCTCGGAACCGAGCAGCGGCTGGTCGCTTGGATGCTGCCGCTGGAACGGACCGTCCACCAGCACATCGAGCAGACCGAGCAGTTCCAACGCGCCAGCGATGGAACCGCCCAACAGGTGTTCGAGCGGATAGCCGCTATAGGCGAGGACCGGGGCTTGCGGGGCCTGCGCGCGAATGATGCGCAATGCCCTCGCCAAGGCGGACGCCTGTGCAAAGGGTTCGCCGCCTGAGAGCACCAGGGCGGTGGGGGCCTCAAGGAAGCGCCCGGCGAGCACGGTAGGCGCCGTCAGCGTCGCGCGCCGGTCCATGTCGAGACCCTCAGTATTGAAGCAGCCTGGGCAGCGCAGCGGGCAGCCTTGCACCCAGACATAGAGCGACGGCCCCAGCAGCGGACAGTGCCCGCGCCAACAGGAACGGATATTGATGTCGGCGCTCATGACTGACCACGCCGCGCGATCTCCAGCCGCTGTTCAACCGCATTCCAGCGATACTGGTAGCGGGTGGGGAGGCGGAATCTCTGGGCCTCGGCAGAATCCAAAAAGCGGGCGATGGGGTTGCCGAGCTCGGTAATGAGCATGTTATTGACATCGCGCAGGCCATAACGGCGATAGTCGACATGGCCGAGCAGTTGCTCGATGACCGCCGGATCGGTGTCATCAATGCCGCCACCGCCATCAAGCTGGTCATTCACACCGTTTGTGATCAGGCGCAATTTGTCGCGGATATCCGCCAAGGCATCGTCCCGCTCAATGGAGTTGAAAACGACGATACCGCTCTTCAGGCGATTGTAGATCTCCGGCCGGTCGATGTCATCGAAATAGTTCTCCACCTGCTCAGTGAAGAACGCAACAGTCCGCGCGCGCTTTCCCGGATCGGCGCGGCCTACCGGCGGTGTCGCACCGGCTGACGCATCTTCCAGTGCTTCGGTGCCAATATTGCTGGTGAAAATCAGCCCGGTATGGGAGAAGTCCACGGTCTCTCCCTTGCCGTCGGTGAGCCGTGCGCCGTCGAGGATCTGCAGAAAGATATCCATGATGCGCTCGTGCGCCTTCTCGATCTCATCGAATAGAACCAGGGAAAATGGCCGCTCCTTGACCCAGTTGGTGAGTTGTCCGCCCTCGGAAAAGCCCACATAACTCGGCGGTGCGCCGATCAACCGGTGAACACTGTGGTCCTGACGGTATTCGCTCATGTCGATGATCTTCAGACCATCCGCGGAACCGGTCAGAAAGTGCGCCATGCAGCGCGCCAACATGGTCTTACCGACCCCAGTGCTGCCGACAAAAAAGCACACCAACGGCGGCTTACGGGCGCCAGGATCGAGCAGGTTTCCGAGGCCCCACTTGCCGCGGAAGAGCGCGTCCTGCGCCGCCTGGACCGGTTCGCGCTGGCCGCGGACCGGCTTTAGAGCGTCCGTCGCCTGTGCCCGGCTCCCGATCGTCCGCCACGGATTCTCCTGCCGGCCGAACCGCAGCAGGTCCTGCAGTTCGCGCAGACTAGCGACCCCGACCCGCTTGCGCTGGGAGAGCACGGCCAATTGCTGCAGCTCGCGCAGCCGCAGCCCCTCGGTTGTGCGGGCGAGATTCTCGGGGTCGTAGCCCGCACCCGGTTCATTGAAGAACGCGGCCTGGTTGAGGTTGAAGAACCGGCCGCGTTCGGCAAAGCTCGGATAGGGAATGCGCACCACCGCGGTATCCGGATCGGCGCGCAGGAACTCTCCGGGGATCAGATTCTCATCGGGATAGATCAGCACGGCCAGGTTGCGCAGATCGCCGACCGGCCCAACCGGAGCCGTCATCGGAGCCGGTCTCGGCGCCGGCGCGGCACCACTGTCCGCGGACCATCCGTCGCCGGGGGTCGTCACCGTCACCGCACCCCCGGCCGTCACCGCTGCCGCGGCGCTGGTCAGGTGATGCAAGGCCACCGTCTCGGCGGAGGGTGAGCGAAACCGGTGCTCTTGAAGCATGAGCACGCAGGCCGCCGGCACCTGCGGGTCGGCGAGCATCCGGCGCAACTGGTTCAGCACGACGAGCGGGTTGGTCACATCCGCCTGGCGCGCCGGGGGAGTTGCCCCGCCGAACTGCATGAAGGCCGCCAGCCGTTCGCCGACGCCCAGCCCATCCCAGTCGTGTACTACAGGGTCCGCAGCGTGGTCGAACGCGACAATGCGCCGGTAACCGCGCTGGTGCAACTGCCCGATCAGCCAGTCCGGCAGCGGGATCAGCTCGCCGGTCTCCTCGAGTACCGCGTCGAGCACGTTGCCCTGCAAGACGACGCGCCGGACCGTCCCCAGGGTCACCTCCATGCGGCTCTTCCAGCCGACCCGCTCCGCAGTCGCGTTGGGCTGTGTGCCGTTCATGGCCGACCTCCGGCCGCTGCAAGCTGCGCCGCCACCTCGACGCGACGCCTATCCTCCTCGTCTTCTTCCTTCTCTTTGCGGCGCCGTTGCTCCGCCTCGTCGGCTGTCTCCAGCGCCTGCCAACCGCCGTCCGGCCCCGGCCCCTTGATGTGCACGCCCTCGATGATGAGGCCGAGGGCCTTTGCACGAGCAATCACGGCGTCCAGCGAGTCACCGCAGTACGGGGCCGGCGCCAGGTGTTCGTGATCACTGCCGGCGGCGCCCTCCATCACCAGGCGAATGCTCTGGTCCTCCGGGATCGCGGTCGACACACGCACATAGAGTTCGTTCCCCGACAGTTCGTGCAGCAGGTGGATCTCCCCGGCCTTGTCCCCCTGGCCCCAGGTATCCTGTTTCTTGGTAAAGCCGGCCTCCCCCAAGGCGTCGCGTAACAGCTCGGCGATGTGCGCCTGCCGCCGCGCGCACAGGTCGCGTTCCCAGGCATCCCGGCGCACGGCCGCAATGTCCTGCGCGAGTTTGGCAACATCGGCCTCCTCCAGCTGAGCAGGATCGGCGCTCGCATCAAGCAACTCTGCCACCCGCTGCGCTACCCGCATCAGTGCGGGATCGATCCTGGCCTGCTCGGCCAGGGTCTCACGCTGCGCCCGCTGGCGGGTCCGGCGGTCGGCCTGCACGCGCCGCTCGCGCTCGGCCTCGTCCATGCGTGACTGCAGGTCCGTGCGGATCGTCGCCATGCCCTGGTCGAGCGCGTCGGCGGCCTCGCGCTGGACCCGCGACGGCTCGCGGCCAGCCTGCTCGATCCGCGTCAAGTCTCCCTCGAAGGCCGTCACCTCCGCATCCTGGCGCCCGAGGTTCAGGCCGCGCGCCTGCTGCGCCAGGCCATCGAGTGCCGCGGTCGCCTCCCGCATCCGCGTATACGCGGCCTCACAGGCGGTAAACTCGGCCGCCATGTCGCGCGCGGCGTCGGTGCCGTACTGCTCTTTGAAGGCTTGATACTCGCGGGCGCGACGCGCGCTCTCGGTCTGCCCCCGCCCCAACTGCGCGGCAATCGTCTGCTGGTGGCGTAAGGCGGCCTCGCGCGCCGCTGCAAGGCGGGTTTGGGCGTACTTTTCACCGCTCATGGTTCACTCCGTCAGGTTTGCTGTTCACATCGCAGTTCCAGTCTAGCCGCAGGCAACCCTGCAATCGGACATCGCCGGGAAAGATCCCAGCGTCAGCCTTGGCCGCCGAACGGCGAGTCATCGCGAGCGATGCGAAAGCCCACATCGTCGCGCCGCTGGTAGGGGTCCATACGGTGCAGGCCATCGACATCGTTACGCGCAAACAACCGCCGCGTCCCCGAGGGGTCCGGTGCGCGCACTACCCTGCCCCGGAACCGGGCGTTCCACCAGTCCTCGCTCCACTCCCGCCCCGTGTCGGGAAACGCGACCGACGCTGGTGGTCGAACCGGGGCACGGGACCATGACCAACGGCGCGCGGCCGCGGCCGGCCGGGGTGGAAACAACGCCAGATAATCGGTTGACCAGGGCAGACGCCCCTGTTGCCAGCGGCAATAGGCCGCGGCCTCGAACCAGTTGATGTTGGTGACCGGCCTGCCCCGACTGCGCCAGGAGAAATCGACCGCCCGCAGCAAGGCGTCACCGCCCAGGCCATGGCGCTCACCGCGCATCCTCGCAAAGGTCGACAAGGCAACCGGCCACCAGCCCGGCTCGAAATAGGCCCCGGTCCGGATGAACTTTGCCCACTGACCGCGGGTCACCGGGTCCTGACTGATCCAGCAACGCTCACCCTCCGCGACGATTTCTCGCCAGGAAAACTGCTCGCTCATCGCAGCAGTCCGCGCCAAAAGGGGCCGGCGGCATCGAGACAGTCGGCGAGATCGTTATAGCGCGACGGGTGAATCGAGCGCTTAGCGATCACCAATCCCTCCTGGATGAACTGTCGGTGTTGCAGGCGTAGACTCCTGCGCCGTTCAATCAGCGCAGAGAAGAGCGCAAACGTCGCCAGCGGCGACACCCGCCAATGAATGCAGACGATCCCAGGACGGTGCGCAGCCGCCAGCGCGGTGGACTCCGTGTCAAGGGTGGCGAGGGGCGCGCGGCGTTGCTCCGGTAGGTCATAGCGGTCCTCACCCCAGGAAACCCCAGCCCGCCGCGATGGCCTGGCCGGGACCGAGGCAAACCAGGCGATGAGCGTTGCCCGGGCACCCGGATCGCTCATTAGCCTGATCAGGAGCTCCAGTAGCGGATCAGTCGGCTCCGCGTCATAGGGATCGGCGTAGAGATAACTGACCGCGACGCAGAACCGGTCCAATGTCTCCAACTGGCCAAGGATGCCCGTGAGGCTTCTATGAAACAGGGCGTAGCGTGTTTGCTGGACCCGCTTCTTGGTGGCCTTGACCCAGGCCGAATAACTCGGCAATGCGATCCGGTTACACCCCGGTACATTGCCCAAGGGTTCGAGCGATAATCCTCCCCCCAGCAGCGATAAAAGTTCAAACTGCACGTGAACCAATTCGAGCAGCTCCGGGTCCGGCCTGAACCGCTCAGTAAGATAGAAGGCCCGGCATAAACCCTGGCGGATCTCGATCTCCCGGCGCTCCAGCCGCGGGGGAGACAACACATACTCGATGGCCTGCTGCCGGTACTCGGTACCCCACCGCCGACTTGCCAAGGCCACCCCAAACAGACCGGCGACATGCAGGCGGGCGTCGGAGTCGATGGCCGATTCGAGGATGGCCCGGAGCGCCCGGCCCGCAGGGTCCTGTCGATCGGCGTCGAGCAACGGGGCCACCCGCTCGACCAGCGCCCGACACAGCGCATCGTCAGACAGATCCATTTGGTCACCGAGTTGGATCAGGCGCGCGACCAGAGTGGCAACCTGATGACTGTCCTGTTGCCACGCGGCATCAACCAACCATTGTGCCGTGTTATCAATGGCATGGGTCCGCTGCGGCGGTGACAGCGCGGAAAAAAGGGCATCGATCCAGCACACGCTTTGCTCAAGACTCGCGGCAGTCCGGGGACAGGCCGGCGGCTGCCCGTGCTGCTCCGAGAACAACCAAAGCGCGGAACGGGCGGCGTAGGGCAGGCCCCTGAGCAGGGCCCGCCGCTGTGTCGGCGGCGCCTGCCAGGCCAGCAGCAGGTCGAGCATCCGGGCCGGAATCTCGGCGTTCGCGTAGCGGGGCGAAAATGCGTGGGGCGCGGTGGCGGCCAAGAGCCGCGCCGCAGACGTGCTCCCAAGGTCCGTGCCGCTCAACAGATCCAGCGCCTCCTCGAGGGCGGCTCGCGGTACCACCGGGGTCTGGTCCCAGAATCGCAACAGTCGCTCGATCCGGGCCGGTAAGTCATTCGCGCTCGCGGCCGCGGTCAGGTAGGCAGTCGCGGCCTCCAGCACCGCCACCGACGGCGTTTCCAGATAGCGCTCGATCTGCCCCAAAAAGTCCACGAGTTCGGCCTCGGCCCCACGTTCCAACAATCCGTGACAATGACCGAGATAGCCCGGCGCCGCCGTCTGTGCAAACCGGGTCGACGTCTCACCCGCGGGCTCGATCACCAGCGAGGCATCGTTTCGCGTGCCATCGTTGACACTCATGGAAAGCCCACGTTGGAATGCCGCCGGGATCAGGCTCAACAGCCCCGCTGAGCGCCACAGCGTCACCCCGTCTGCACTCGCCGGGGCAGGAACACCCAGCAATCGCTGGGCGGCCCCGGCCAAGTCCAGCGGCGGGCCGAAGTCCAGCCGGACGGATTCGCCGGCCGCCAGTGCGGCCAGCAACCCGCCCTGCCAATGGGTGACGGCGCCCGGCTCGCTGATCGCACACAGCCATCGCAGCATCGGCAACTGCCCGACCCGGTCCAGATCGACTTCGAGCGCCGTCAGGGGATCGATGCCGGTGGGTGCGGGCCGGTAATCGCTCCAGAACGGCAGGTGAAGCGCGAGCCAAGGCAGGTTCGAGCCGGCGGCGGCCAGCGACTTGCCGTCGACCAGAAAGGTGTGCGCGATGTGCGAGCGCCTGGCCCCGGTGCGCCGTACCGAGAAACTGAGCGCCATCCAGGCACCGCCCTGAATAGGACAGGAGCGGCACACCATCCAGTCAGACCCAGGGGCAAGTTGGACCCAGGGTTCGAGCTCTCGGCGCAAGGCCGCATCGATACCCGGGCTCGCCGCCACCGTCGCGTAAGCGTTGAGCCGATCAGTGAAGATGTGTTGCTCGCAGGTGAGTCGCATCGGGGGGCCTCCTCGTCAGTCTACAGACAACGGGCGAGCAACTGCATGGCCCTGGCCGCCGCGGGCTCGCTGTCGAATTTCCGGCTCTTCACGCCGAATTCCTGCTCCGCCCACTTCAACAATGTCCCATCGGAACGGGCATCGTGCAGCAACAATACCGGTACCTGCCGACCATAGTCCAGATCAAGCAACCGCGCCAGGAGCTGCTCGCCGTTCAGCCGGTTGTCGCCCACCACGAGCGCCGCGAGCATCGGCGGCCTGGCGGCCAGGTCCTCGATCAAGGTTACCCGCAACTCGGTCCGTCGCCACCAACCGCGACGGACGACGCCGCGCCACGGGGGTGCCGACAACAGCGGTGCCGGCAAATCCTTGAGGGACTCTTGGCGGAGCTGCCGCAGCGCGACCGGGTCGGCCGCCGCCTCCAGCAGCCGCAGTTCGGGATAGCTGCCGGGAACGAGCCGATGCAGCCCAGCGACCAGGCCGCGCCCGAGCCAACCGCCCAGGTCCAGAACGCCGACGTCCAGCACCCCGCGTCGGCGTCCCCCGGCGCGGGCGCGGCGCTCGGGCGGCGGCAGGTCGCCGATGCACCAGTCTATGGCACGCTGGGCATCGGTCTCACACTCGATCTCGCAACCCCGGTGGCACCACTGCGCCCGCAACTGCGCCAGCCGAGCCGCGGCGGGGTCGGGGTGGACCACGGCGATGCGCCGGGGCCTGGCACCCACGGCGTCGAGTGCCTGGTCCAGGTCCGCGACCAGGCCTGCTGCCTCTGGAAGCTCCGGTCGTCCAGGCGCATCCGCGGGATCCTGGCCTGCGCGCGCCGGGCCCCCGGCGGGTGCCGACTGGGGGCCGTTCCTGGCGAAGGCGGCGCGAAAGTTCTGGTCTTCCGGCCGCGGCAACTCCAGCATCAGCGCTCGCGAGTGCCGCAATGCACACAGCGCGCGGGCGCGGCCCGGACCAGCGAAGGCGTCCGGCCAGTATGACTCCCAGAGCCAGATCATGCGGCCCCCATGGTGTCGGCAAACCGTTGCCGGCTCCGCCGGACCCCATGGTGACCGCGGAAAACGGCGTGGACCCGACCAATTGGCCACCAGGTCGGCGAGACCCGGCGCCCCGCTCAGAACGCGCAGTCGACCGACGACCATGGGCGCCCCGGCTGCACCGCCAAATGCCTCGGTGCCACCGCCGCAAGCGCGACAGCGCTCGCCCGTCTCGACGATAAAGCAATGCGGGCAGAGCCTTGATAAGGACGGATTGTCCATTGTCAGCACCGTCTCAGCCGAGCAATAGCCACAGCAGGGGGTTGATGACGCCGCGGGGGGTCGGGGCGCGGGTACCGTCGCGGGGGTTGAGCGAGAGTACCTCTGTGAGTTCCCATCTCGGGGTATTCGCCACTCGCGCCGCTGGTGCCGCGGTAGCCCCTCCGATCTGATGCCCGCCACCCGGCGCCGCTTGGGCCGCCACCGGGGCGCGCCTGGTCACCTTAATCTCGGTATCCCGACCGAGACTCGACACGAAAAAGAAGCCGACTTCAGACACCTGTCGCTTGACGCTCGCGACCAGATCGTTGAGGCGGAGTTCAAGCAATAGATTCTCCGCTCCACTGCTCATTTTCCGGAGGGCGTCACCCAGCGTCCTGGCTGATTTTGCATCTGCGACATTTGAGATCCGGAACGTCGCTTCCAAGTTCGCGGCCCATATCTCACTGTCGCCGAGCAGATCGGCCTTGGAAAAGACGAGTGCCAGGCGGTGCCCCGCCAGTCTGCCATCAATGACCGGGGCGCGGGTGGTGCGCATTGCTCCGGCCCAGGCTTGAAACTGACTCATGAAATCCGGCATGTCGCGCAGGCCATTTGAAGTACTCTCGAGTTCGGCAGCCAGCACCCGGCGATCCGCCGCTTCGGCCGATGCGGGACGTTCAAGCGCGGTTCGGGCAATTTCCAGCAGCAAGTCCGCCAAGTTTCCCCAGCGCGGACAGTTCGGCCAGTTTTGATTTCGGAGGGCCACCGCTGCCTGATTGCAGAGTGACTGGACCGCGGGCTCTTTCGCCTCGTCGAGCCAAGCCATACCAATAAGCCGCTCGACCAGCTTCTCGATGGCTAGGAAGGCATGGCCCCGTACCAGCGGTCCGAATGGAGACACGCCGGTGGGGGTGCTGGTCGCCTGCGGATTGATCAGAAACAGCGTCTTGTTCGAGTGGTACCCGATGGGTGTGGTGGGTGCATCTTCCCCCGCCATGTCGTGCAGTGTGATCATTTCCGCTGGGCGCCCATCGGAAGGGAGGCGGCGGTGCACGATCTTGTGACTCTCACTCGTTTTCGTCGGCAGTACGCCCTGCTCGTAAAGCGGACGCACCGTCTTTTTCAGATAGGCATCGGCATTGATGCGTGGCATGTAGATGCCGGTCGCCTCCGAGAAACGCTGGCTTAGCCGCTCGAGCTCGTAGGCCAGGACCGCGGAATACACGGTCTTGCCGCTGTGCGCACCGCCAACCAGCCGGATCGGCCGGCCAGTGGCATCTTGCAGGATCGGCCTGCCGCAGTCCGGGCAATGCGGGATCAGCGGCTGATGGTGGACCGGGCACTTCACCGGCCTGTTCCTGGAAGCTCCCTCTGCGGTCATCGAGCTGTCGCACACTGGGCACTTGTACCGCATCTGCGACAGCGGCCGCGGCGTCAGGCACTGGTCGCCGATGCAGAAGTAAAGGTCCTCCTCTGGCCCGCCCCCACGCGTGAAACTAGAACGTATCTTCATTGGCTTCGTTCTCCAGATCTGCTTGCTGACGACCTCAATCTTATCCCGCACCACCCCGGCCATCGGACAGCACCGCGGTCAACGGCTGCGTCTGAACCCGATCTCGATGCGCCGCAGCCGCGAGTGCCAGTCCGCCTCGGCTTCACCGTCGGTCCGCGTCAGCGGACGCTGGAACGAGTAACCGAGCACATGCAGCTCGAAGTCCTTACCCGGCCCCTCGTTCAGTTGTCGCGCCTTCAGGTTCTCGCGGATGATGCCGGCCACGTAGAGTGCGCGCATGAAGGACAGTTGGTAATTGTAGTCCTCGCCGCCCTTCGGGTCGCAATGGCCCTCGACGAAGATCTGGCGGAAGCCGCCCTCGGTGCGGGCGTTGTCCACCAGTTCGCGGATGCGCTGCTTGGCCTGCTCCACCGCGGCCGCGGTCATATTGAAGGCGTCGGATCGATCATACTGAAAGCGCAGCAGGTCCTCACCGATGACGACCTTCTTGCTCTCGACGCACTTATCGTGCAGCGCCCACACCTCCAGGCCGTAGCGCTGCGCGGCCTGACCGAAGAGCAGCAGGTCACCCAAGCCGGCGGTAGCAGGCAGTGTCGGCGGCGTCGGCACCTCTTCCTGCAATGGACACAATTCTTTGGCACGCTCCCGCCAGAACCGGACCACCCCGGTCACCTCGCCGCGAAGCATCAGCCCCTTCACTTGATCCGCCAGGGTCTCGATCCGTTGCGCCAGCGTTTCGAGTGGCTCGGCCGCGGTACCGATTCGGCGCAACCGGTGCAGCACATTCGCGGCTTGCGCAGCAGCGGGGCGGTCAAGCGCCGGATCGGCCCGCCCCGCTTCGGCGCACAGCCGTGCCAGGGCGCCCGCGTCTTCCTCCGGGACCGCCCGCGCCGCCAACTGCTGCTTGGCGGTGTCGCACAGTCGCAGCAACTCGACCCGGGCCAGTTGCAGACGCGCGGCCTCCGCGGTCTGGACCTTCTCCAGCGGCAGAATATAGGCGCGAATCACCATCATCACGGCGGTAACGGCGATGATGAGAAACATCACCACGAGCAGTATCAGGTCGAGCGCGGGAAGCAGTTGCCCAAAGCGCTCGCGCCCTTTCGGGTTGGCTACGGATGGCACGCTCATGGTTGGTCTCAGCCCCGCCCGGCGCGCGGCCAGAGCGAACGCCAGAACCCGGATCGCGGTGCCGCCCCATCCGCGACGTCCCGGTGGCCGGCCGCGGGCTGCTCCAACTCATCGATATCCGCGAAGCCCCGGTGACTGGCCGCAGGCTGCTGCAGCTCATCGATCCGCGAGCCGAGCCGTTGGAGACTGGCATGGTTGGCCTCCAATACGCCATGCTGAGCCGCGAGGGCGGCGCTCGCCGCGGCGATGCGCCGTTCCTGTTCCTGTAAACCCGTCTCAACGGCACTCAGCCCGGTGACCAAGGCCGACAGGGAATCGATGGCCCCGGCGATCTGCTCGAGCCCCTGCCGATTGGCCTGGATCATCCGCTCGAGGTCGTCGCGGGCTTGGATCCCGCCGCCCGCGGCGGCGGACGGCTGCGCCACCAGTTGGTCAACCAGGTCTTGCAGGGCCGTTGTGATACCCTGCAATTGTGGCACGATCCGCTCGAACTCGGTCGAGATCCTGATCGCCTGCTGGAGCGTTTGCTGCAAGTGGTGACCGGCCTGCTGTGGATGGCCGACCAGGCGCTCCACCTGGACTTGCAGGTCGCGCCCCCCCTGCGTAATCGCCAGTTCGGAATCCTTGATCGCGTCACGCACCAGACCGACCTGCGCAGTCATGTTGCTCATGATCCGCTGCAGCGGGTCCGCCAACTTCTCTGCCAAGGCGCTTGCCAGTGCCGTTTGCACCTCCGTGGGCAGGCCGCGCAGGAACGCCTCGAGCGTCTGCGTGAGCGTGCCCAGGAAGTCCTGGAGCTGGCTGCGCAGTCGCTCCGCGACGCGCTCGGCGAGCAGTTCGATATCGGTGTTGCTGCCGCCGAGGCGCGGGACAAAGACCCGGCGATACAAGGCCACCAGGTCCGCGATCAGGGCGTTCGTCGAGTCTCCAAGTCGCGAGGCGCGGTTGCGGATGTAAAGCGCGGTGACGATGCCCAGCACCGTGGTGCTCGCCTTGACCACGACACCATTGAGAAAGCCGGCGCTGAAAACGGCCTCACCACCGTCGACCTGGGCGATGAATACCGTCAGCAGCACCCCGGTCAAGGTCCCAAGCAGGCCGACCAGGAACGCAGTCGTCTGCAGCCCATCAAGGGTGACAAAGACGGGCTCGACCCGCTGCCGCAGCAGCAGTTCCAGTCGCCCGGCGTCCGCGAGATCGCCAGCCAGATAGCCGTGATGGAGTTCAGCGCGCAGCGCGGCAGCCAGCCCCGGTTTGCGGTGCCAGTCCGGAACGCCCACAAGCGCGGCGCCGCCGGTTCGCCGACCGTCTTCCCGATACTGCTTGACCGCCTCCACGATCTCGCCCGCGGCCCGCTCATCGTCAGACCAGCGTTGACAACTGCGTTGGTCCAGGTCCAGCGAGGCGGCCAAGCCATCCGCGGCGGCGCCTGCCTTCCATGCCAGAAAAACCAGGTAGATCAGAAACGGCAAACCGATGATCCGGGCCGACCAGTCCGCGATCCAAGCCGGCCAGTCCGCGACCCGAGCCGACGACTCCGGCGCGAGGAGCCAGATTGCAAGGCCTAGCCCCGCCGCCATCAAGGTCACCACCCACAGCCCGCTGTCCTTGGCCCGGCCCCCGCCGACCGGGCGCCGAACCGATCGGCTCGTCCCGTCGTCGTCGGCAAACGCATCCGCACTAACGGCATCGCTGAAAGAATCCACGTCCCCCTCCAGCACAATGAATGTGCGAAAAAACCTCACTCAGGATGCATCGTACCGGAACCATCCTGGATTTCGGACATAGCGCGGCGCCCGCTACCCGAGGGTGCCGCGGTCATGTGGTTACCTTAGGGAATCAAGGTCGATTCTAGCGCATGACCCGGCAGTTGGAGAGTCATCCTCAAAATTTGTTTGTTGGACCAGGCTGCCAGCGCGGCAGATGACCGCCAGCCACGTACTTTCCTCGCCGCCAGGTCCTTGTGGCGGTTGCGATTGTCGCCGAGGCGAGTACCCCATCTCGACAACCTTTTTGCTCGCCGGCCGCGCGCCCCAAAGCTCCGAGGCGTGGCCGAGCAGAGCGTTGATAGGGCGGCGGAGGCCCCACCGTCGTCCGCGCCTGCTGTTTCCCAACCGGTCAGCGGCCCCGCGCAGATCCGCCAGACCAAGACACCGATGGACCTCGCTCATACTGACCGCTTTCTTTAGATGACTCTACAGGACCGTTGATTGAACACGTCAACAAAGCGCTTCATCTGTCTGCCAACGGACAGACGCCCCTGTCCCCCGCCCTTAGACTGCTGATTGGGAAGGCGCGATGGCGCTTGTCCTGGTCGGCCTTAGTCGTGCTGCTTCGACTGTATCGCGCTGCCGCGGCGCCTCGCGCCAGGCCCTGATCCCCGCCGCCGGTCTGAGTCTGGCGCCCCAATTCCACCGCCGCAAGAGGAACGACCCGCGATGTACGGATTTTCCACGACCCTGCACATTCCCTTCGACCAGGCCGTCACCCGCGTCACCGAGGCGCTGAAAGGCGAGGGCTTCGGCGTCCTGACCGACATCGACATCCAGGCGACACTCAAGGCCAAGCTGGGCGTCGAGCGGCGGCCCTACCGCATCCTCGGCGCCTGCAATCCGCCGCTGGCCAATCGGGCCTTGGAGGCGGAACCCGACATCGGGCTGCTGTTGCCCTGCAACGTGGTCGTGCGGGAGGCGGCGGACGGCACCATCGTCGTCGCCTTCATGGACCCGCAAGCGGTCTTGCAACTCGTGGACAAGCCGGAGATTGCCGAGCTGGCATCCGAGGTGCGCGGGCGCCTGCAGCGGGTGCGCGACCTCCTCACAGTCGCTTGAGGCAAGGCTTCCGGGCCGCGATCGTAACACCGGCGACTTTGCCGACTGAGATGCCGCCGGTCCGCACAGCGGACCCTACGGGCACGGGATCGTAGGGTCCGCTGTGCGGACCAGTGACCTCAACCCCAGCAAGGTGGCCGGAATTCTGATGAAGGCCGGCTCCCGCGTACCTTCGCGCAGATCGCACCATGACCAACCCAAGCATGCCGTCGCCCAACGCGGCGCCGTCGCGCCCCATCCGGTAGCACACCTCGTCGACAGCCCCGAGCGGGGGCGGGTCTGGGACCCGTTCGTGCGCTTTTTCCACCGGAGTCTCGGGCCAGCGCCGTGCTGATCGCCTTCCTGACAAAACGCTGACGATGGCGTATAGGCTTTCGTCAGGCACCCTCCGTTACCCTGATCCCCGGTCGCACACGCAACCCGTCCAAACTCACCGCCTTGCCTGCCGGGCACTGATCCGCAAGCACCGCGGACGGGTGACGGCGACGGCGCTGGGTTCGCCAACCAAGCCGTCGGCAGAACTGAATCGGGGTGCAAGCCCCGCGGGACACACATCATGTCAAACGCCACCCTGGTGCTCCTGATCACCGCGGCGATCCTGGCCCAGGTGGCCGTCCTTGGGCTGTTCGGGTGGCGGCGCAAGCGCGCGCAACTGCGGCTGCTGGAACGGCCGATCTGACCCTGGCGTTGTAGAGGTCCCGATGAATCGCTCGATCGTTCGTAGAGAAGTCGTTCCATTCCTGGTGCTGTTCGGGTCCCTGATCGTCGCGACCGCGATCACCGATGCCCTGCTGCACGCCTTCGGTCTCTATTGGATCGCAACGGCAAGGCCGAGCAAGACGGGCATGAGGGTCGGGGCGGGGACGGCCGGCACGGGTCCGCCGCGCAACCCGACGGCGAGGGTGACGACGGCGAGGGTGACAAGGAGTCCGAGGAGCACGATGATTAGCGCGGCGGCGCCGGCGACCGCCGTCGGCGGCGGTCATTCGCACTGACGCGGTGACGCCCACCGCCGCGTCAGCGACCGGCCCCAGGGCGCCCCCGGTTCGCCCCGGAGTCTTCCATCCTTATCCAACCGGATTGAGTCATCAGGAGTTTCGTCACGATGAGATCCAAAGCGACCCTACTGCTCGGCAGTGCCCTGACCCTTGGCGTCGCCTTGCCGTCGCCGGCGGCGGACTGGCAGGCCCTGCCCGATCAGGCCCCGTCCCCGGCCGACAACCCGACGACCAAGGCCAAGGTCCAACTCGGCAAGACCCTCTTTTTCGACCCGCGCTTCTCGGAGCACGGGACCCTGTCCTGCAATTCCTGCCACAACATCATGGCCGGGGGCGACGACAACCGCCCCAACTCCATCGGGATGCATGACGCCCGCGGTGGGCGCAGTGCCCCGACGGTGTGGAATGCCGCCTTCTACTCAGTGCAGTTCTGGGATGGACGCGCCGCGACCCTGGAAGACCAGGCCAAGGGGCCGCTGGTCAACCCCATCGAGATGGGCATGGGGAGCCTGGAGGACGTACTGGGGCGGATCGACAAGATTCCGGGTTATAAGCCGCTGTTCGAGGCGGCCTTCCCGGGCGAGGCCCAGCCGATCAGCGCCGACAATGCCGCCAAAGCGGTCGCCGCCTTCGAGCGGACCCTGATCACCCCCAACTCACCCTATGACCGCTATGTCAAGGGCAACAAAAAGGCCCTCACCGAGCAGCAGGTGCGTGGGATGAAAACCTTCGACTCTTTAGGTTGTACCTCTTGCCACTCCGGCGCCAACTTCAGCGGCCCGACGCTGCCCATCGGCACCGGCTTCTACATGAAGTTCCCCACCTACCCGGGCAGCGACTATGACGCCAAGTATCAACTGACCGCGGACCAGGGCCGTTTCGAGGCGACCAAGCAGGAGGCCGATCGGAATCTGTGGCGGGTCCCCACCCTGCGCAACATCGCGCTGACCGCGCCCTATATCAGTAACGGCCAGGTGCCGACCCTGGACGAGGCGGTGCGGGTCATGGCCAAGACCCAATTGAACAAGGATCTGACCGACGCCCAGGCGGCGGACCTGGTGGCCTTCCTCAACGCCCTGACCGGTGAGTTCCCCGTGATTGCGATGCCGCGTCTGCCGGGCAGCCCCAATATGAGCGTGATCCCGCCCGTCGATCCGCATCTGAAGGAGAAGCCGCACGGTTGATCCCGATCGGCAGGGCCGGCTCGTTGAGTTTAAGCGCGATGCGCCAACCGGCCGCGCCCTGGAACGGGCGACGAGGGACTTGAAGGGAATGCCTGTCGCACCGTTGTCGTTGTCGTGTTCAGCTTGTTCTTGACTCGTTACTCCGGCGCATGATCGCCCCCCGGCAGCCGCCCGATAAAGACGTAATAGGGCACCCGCAACCCAGGCAGATAGGGGACCGGGGCCCGGTCCTGCGTCAGTCGATGCGCGGGCAGCAACCGGCGCAGCAGTTGCAGGTGGGCCGGGTCGGGGCGCACCCCGTCATGGGCGAACCAGCGCGGCCAGAACCAGCGGGTCAGGGCCCCGTGGTGGACCAACCCCGGCTCGGGGGTCGGGTCTGACACATAGAAGTCCACCAGGCCCAGGGTGCCGCCGGGTTTGAGCATGGTCAAGGCGTTGCGCAGCGCGCCCTCCCAGTCCGGGATCATGGTGAGCGAGTAGGAGAAATAGACCAGATCCACCGGGCGGGCCGGACTGTAGGTCACCGCATCGGCCTCCACCACCCGAACATTGGGCAGTTGGCGGGTCCGCCGCCGCGCCTGCTCCAACAGGGCCGGGCACAGGTCGACCAGCTCGACCGACTCCAGGGTGCTCAAGCGCTCCCCCAGAAACCCCAGGTTGCGCCCGGTGCCGGCGCCCAGTTCGATCACGCGGGCGCCGGGGCGCGGGGCCAACTGCCACAGCAGGTCCGCGCGACCGTGCAGCAGCCGTTCGCGGAAGGCGTCGTAGTGCTCGGCCTGGGGACCGTAGAAGGCCTGCAGCCGCGCGGCCAGGGCACCGTGCCGGGGCTGCCCGCGCATCAGGCTCAGCAGGACCTGGGCATCGCTGCGGCCCATGCTCAGGCCCCCGCCAGGTCGGCGACATGGAAGCCGGCGTAGGTGTGGACCCGGTCCCGGCGCTGCAGATCACGCGCCAGCCGCGGGTGGAAGACGAGGCGTTCGCGCAGCCGCTCGCGGCCGGCGCCGACCTCGATGGCGTCGAGATAGGCGGGGGCGGCGTGGGCGCTGCGGAAGATGACCCGGGCCCGCGGGGTCGCCCGCGCCAGAATGGCCGTCCACTCCTCCGCCAGTGCCTCGGGATAGTAGGAACTCATCCAGTCCATGTGATCGAGCAGCACGAACTTGGAGATGCGCTCCTGCGTCTGTTGCAGGAAGGCGGTCACGGTGCAGGTGTACGGCACCACGCGGTCCGCCAGCCCCGCCTTGAGGGCGGCGAAGTTTTTTGGCTTCAGATACTCGGGGCAGCAGGCCGGGGTATAGCGCCCGTTGAGATAGACCATCCAGAAATAGTTGGTCCAGACCGGCAGTTCACGGAAAACGTATTCGACCGCCTCCCGGATGAAGCCCGCCACCCCGCGCTGGTGCTGCGCCTGGACCTGGCGGCGCTGGGCATAGGGCACGCCGAGCAGGCTCATAGTGAGTTGGCGCGACAGGGTCCAGTTCATCCCCGCGCCCCACATCAAGGGCGCGACCTGGGTATCGTAGACGGCCCGCTGGCCCCTGAGCGAGTCCGCCTGGAGCAACTCATCGATACCGGCCGCCAGGCGCGGGCGGACCCGCAGGTAGGCGCGGAAGGCGCGCGCCACGGTCCCGGCGAGCCCCTGAAAATAGAAGCTGCCGTGCCCCGGGGCGAACCAGTGCAGCCGCTCGTCCCAGAAGCGTTGTGCGAAGGGCGAGAGGTCGGCGCGCAGCACCTCGTGATAGAGGGCGCGGTGGTGCTGGTGAACACCGCCGCCGAACAGGGCGAAGAAGTCCTCGAAGGCGAGGTGCCGGATGCCGGCCAGCTTCAGTTCCAGGAGCGCCGTCTGGCGTGGATTGGCGTCCACCGCGTGGATGCGCCGGGGGCCGGCCAGGGCATAGTCCAGCACGTTACACCCGGCGCTCGTGATGACCAGCAGGGTATCGTCCGGCCTCAGGGCCAGGGCCAGGCGGTCGACCGCCGGGTCCTCCCAGCAGGTGTTGTAGACCAGTGAGCGGGAATAGATGGCGTTGAAGACGGCGTGGTCGATGCGGTCGCGCAGGGTCAGGGCAGCTTTCACGGCAGGGCTCTCGAGGCTCGTGGCGATGACAGACCCGCGAGTCTAGAGGCCGATCATGACCTCACGGTGACCGGCGTGCGACCGGCGTGTTGCCGATCCGCGCCGCTCCACCTGGAAAGAGCAGTCATCCACAGATGAACACAGATGATTCATTGACTGACGCTCGGCCGGGAGTTCACCCTGCCGGTGTTTGTGACATCAGCGATAAACGCATGACAATTCACAGAAAATCTGTGTTCATCCGTGTTCATCTGTGGATTGAAGGTTCAAGCGGCCCGGGCCAGGGCGAGCGCCGGCAGCGGGCCGCTGAGGCTCTCGGGGACGGCATCGGTCCAACGCAGCAGTTCCAGCCGGCCGTCGTGGTGCTCCACCAGCGCGGTGCAGCTCTCCACCCAGTCACCGCAGTTGCAGTAAAGGGTCCCGTCCATTTCCCGCACCTCGGCGTGGTGGATGTGGCCGCAGATCATGCCGTCGACCTCGCGCAGCCGCGCCTCGGCCGCCACCGCCTGCTCGAAGCTGCCGATATAGCTCACCGCGTTCTTGACCTTGTGCTTGAGATAGCCGGCCAGTGACCAGTAGCGCAGCCCGAAGTGGCGCCGCACCCGGCTCACCAACCCGTTCAGGGCCAGCAGGTGACCATAGACGCGGGAGCCCAGGCGGGCCAGCCAGGGGCCGCACTGGACCACGCTGTCGAAGCGATCCCCGTGCAGCACCAGGAACCGCCGCCCATCCGCGGTCTCGTGGACCACCTCGTCGCGGATCAGGACGTTGCCGAAGTCGGCCCCGAGATGCGCGCGCAGGGGCTCGTCGTGGTTACCGGGGCAGAAGATCACCTGGGTGTCGGCGCGGGCCTTCTCCAGCACCGCCCGCACCACCGCGTTGTGGACCTCGGGCCAGTAGACCCCGTGGCGCATCTCCCACAGGTCCACGATATCCCCCACCAGATAGAGGTGCTTGCAGTGGGTGGATTGAAGAAAATCAAGCAGATACCCGGCCTGGCAACCACGAAATCCCAGGTGGACATCGGAGATGAAGATGCTGCGATACCGCAGCGGGTTGATGCGCGTAATCTCGGACATCGCGGTAGACTCCTGGACGATGAGTTCGGCGCATAGTCGGAAATCTCTGTTGCCGCACCGTTGAGGAATGATGAAGATGTCGTGAAGCCGCACGCCCGGCGGGATTTGCGGCGCCTCTGTCATCATTCGTTCACGGCGCGGGCGGGACCCGGTCGCTACCATGACGGGATTTTTTTGCGAGTCGCGGGTAACTTTGATGCGTGTGTTGATGATCTCGGACGTGTATTTCCCGCGGGTCAACGGGGTCTCCACCTCGATCCAGACCTTTGCCCGGGAACTCGTCGCCCAGGGGTGCGCGGTGACCCTGCTGGCCCCGGACTATGGACCCGCCGCCCCCGAGCCGTTCGAGGTCATCCGCATCCCGTCGCGCTACCTGCCGCTGGACCCGGAGGACCGCATCCTGCGGCTGCGCGCGTTGCGGCGGCGGCGGCCGGACCTGGCGCGGCAAGGGTTTGATCTGTTGCACATCCATACCCCCTTCGTCGCGCACTACAGCGGGCTGGCGCTGGCCCGGCGGCTGGGCATCCCGACGGTGGAGAGCTACCACACCTTCTTCGAGCATTACCTGGACCACTATGTCCCCCTGGTCCCCGCCGCCTGGTTGCGCGCCCTCGCCCGCCGCTTCTCCGCCGCCCAGTGCAACGCCGTGGACGCCTTGGTGGTCCCCTCCCAGGCGATGCTCGAGGTGCTGCATGGGTACGGGGTGCGCACCTTGGCGCGGGTCATCCCCACCGGGATCGAGTTGGGACAGTTCGGCCACGGGGACGGACCCCGTTTCCGGCAGCGCTATGGCATCCCCGCGTTGCGCCCGGTGCTGGTGCATGTGGGCCGGCTGGCGTTCGAGAAAAACGTCGCCTTTTTGCTCCGGATGCTGGTCCTGGTGAAGGCGCGCCTCCCCGAAGTGCTGTTGGTGGTCGCCGGCGAGGGGCCGGCACGCCGTGCCCTGACGGACCAGGCCCGCAAGCTCGGGCTCGTCGACAATATCCTGTTCGTCGGCTACCTGGGCCGGGACGGTCCGCTGGAGGATTGCTACAGCGCGGGGGCAGCCTTCGTCTTCGCCTCCCGCACCGAGACCCAGGGCCTGGTGCTCCTGGAGGCGATGGCGCTCGGCGTCCCGGTCGTCTCCACCGCCGTCATGGGGACGCGCGAGGTGCTGGCGGAGGGTCGCGGCAGCCTGATCGCACCGGAGGACGAGCAGGCCTTTGCCGCTCGCTGCGTCCAGGTCCTCACCGATCCGGCGCTGCGCGAGTCCCTGGCCCGCGAGGCACATGCCTATGCCCAGTCCTGGTCGGCCCCGGTGCTCGCGCAGCGGCTGCTGGGGTTTTATCGGGAGATCCTGGAATCCCGCCGCGGGCTTGGGGGGCACTGCACACGAACCCGCCTTAGGAACGGTTCGCCGATAAGTTAAACAAGTCCATGAGGGACTGCTTGTCGGGTCGTTGTCGTTGTCGTTAAGTTAGCATTCCCGTCCGTCCGTCCGTGCACACGCGGGCGGCCCCTGACACTGAACCGGAGGGCGCACCTTGCCCCAGTCACCGCTGTTGGTCGAAAAGAAGCGCGAGGCGCTGAAACAGGCGCTGTTGGCCATGGGCGGCCAGGTCGAACTGGCCCTTCGCAAGTCACTGGAGGCCTTGCGTGGGCAGGACCTCGGCCTGGCCCGGGAGATCATCGCCGACGATGCGGCGATCAACAGGCAGCGGCGACTGCATGAGCAAGAGGCCCTGCTGGTGCTGGCCGCGTACCAGCCGGCGGGCCTCGACCTGCGCATCGTCGGTGCATCCATGGAACTGGTCGCAGAGTTGGAGCGGATCGGGGACTACGCGGCCGACGTGGCCCGGATTCTGCTGCGCCACGCGCAGCCGCCGCTGCCGACGCCGCTCCTCGCCCGGGTCGCGGACATGGGCGACGCGGCCGTGGACATGTTGCGCGATGCGCTGGTGGCCTACGGGCGGGCGGGTGGCGACGCGCCGCTGGCACGCCTGGTGGCGAGCCGCGACGATCAGATCGACGCCCTCCAGTCGGAATTGATCGACGCCATCGCCGTGCTGATTCGCGATGATCCGCACCAGGCGGCGCCGGGGATCGCCCTGTCGTGGGTGACGCACCTCTACGAGCGCGTCGCCGACCGGGCGACGAACATCGCCGAACGGGTGGTCTACATCGCCACCGGCGAGACCCCCGATCTGGATTGAGCGGCGCCCGGCGCGTACCGACCGGGGCCGCGGTGCATCCTTTCGGTCACCGGGTACGACGGCGGGGCCTTGATCATTATTCCGGCCACCTCGGGGGTGACATCCGTCGCGGCCTGGGGGCGGCTCCTACGCCTTAGGAGCCGCCCCCAGGCCGCGACGGCTTGCCCCAAGGGCCCGTGACCCCGTGCCCGCGCGCTCCCAGATCTGACCCTCGCCGCTCCCTCGCTCGGTTAATGCGATCCCACCGCTTCAGGCCAAAACGCATCGTCGAGCAATTGCTGACAGGTAAACGGACAGATAACGGGGAAAGTCGACTCGGGCAGACCGGTTTCGCGCTCCGCCTCAATCACCGCCAATTGATAAGCTTGGGTGATCGCCCAATCAAGATACGATTTCAGACTTGGATTGTCTTCGAGGTGCGACTTCAAACGAATTCGCTGCTCCTTGATCGACAGCCGCCGGGAGTTCCCCTGGCGGTCGGTCTGGAAACGCCATTTCAGCAGATGCAGAAGTAACACGACCAGGCGGTTGACGAGTTCTCGTCGTTCACTGCGGCCCATACTCTCGACCTCCTCGGCGACGTGGGCAAGATCGACCGCAGCCAGTTTCCCGGCTCGCAACAGGCCCGCCGTGCGGATGCACTACCGCGTCGGGCGCAGGGGCGAGCGAGCGTGACTTGAAGACCATGAAGGTCAGGGGGATGCGGCGCCCATCCGGTTTGGCATGGTCCTCGGGCACCGCGACGGTGCCGCAGGCCACCGGCCAGGGGACGCGACAGGGCGTCGCCTTGATCGGATAGCGGCTGTCAGCCCCGCCCGCCGCGATCACCGCACAGGCTGGCGCGGCGGGCTGGGGCGAGGTCAGTGCGAGGACGAAGGCAACAATCTGGTCGGGCGTCATCGGGGGCCTCGATCATAATCCCGGCCACTGCACCGAGTGCGAGGCCGGTGGTCCGCACAGCGGACCCTACGGGCGCGGGCCGTAGGGTCCGCTGTGCGGACCAGCGACCTCACTCCCGGCAGGGTGGCCGGGGCTATGATCAAGGCCTCATCGGGCGTCGATCATCGTTCCGGCCACCGCGGTGTGTCGGTCGGCCTTCAGGCCGACCGACTGGGAGCGCCGCACCCCAGTGCGGCCCGGCCTGTCCGCAGCACGCAACGCAGCGCTCGCCAGCGAGATCGCGCCGCACTGGGGTGCGGCGCTCCCAGTGGCCGGGATAATGATCGAGGCCCGCACGACCTTGCCGCCCTCATGCCGACGCAATGGTCCGAAACCAGCCGCGCACGGGTGCCGCACAGCGGGACCGGCGGGCCGCGCGAGAGCAAGCGCCCGACCTTAGCAGAACGCGACACCTGGGCTGGCGAGAATGTACCCACCCATTCGGGGCTCAACACCTGCCAGCCGGGAATGCTACTCCCTTTTCGCCAATTTCATTACCGACACAATAGAATTATCGCTGGTAACATGATGGTAGTGAAAAACGATCTCGTCCTTTCCGACCAATTGACCGTCAAACATCCCGTTTTCATCGGTGCAGTATAACCCTTTATTGTCGTAATCGATGACGCAAACCAGTCTTTCAGACCACTTCTCGCTTGTCTTAGTGCCCTTCAGCAGCCTGCCCTTTTGCATTGTGAACTCGACGTCGACATTTATCTTACCAAACTCCTCGTGCGGCGTGTGGCTCCTGCCAACGGGACCTTCCGTCTTCAGAATCTTTGCGAATTCTTTTTCGCCGGTCCACTTCCCAACGAGGTTGGGAATATCGGATTCCGCAAGACAGCTCGTCGCTGCGAAAGCAATCAGGGCAAAAGAGGTACGGAGCAGCATTTTGTTCATGGTTGCGGCCTGTTGTCGGTTCAGGTGAGGAAATTTTTTGTCCGCGCATCCGATTTTTTGGTTGTTCTCACGCTTGCGGAACGCAGGGCCAGCCAAGAATAGGGGCCCGCGGGCCCCGGACGACGCCCGGCTGATGGCTCGGCTGGTCTAAGTACATCAATAGGAAAATTTGTAATCAATAGCCGTAAAAATCTATGGAGTAGTTTTTGGCTCCAAAACACTCAAGAATCTCTCTAAGTGTAAGCCGCAAAGCGCTCATACTTTCGTAAGCGCAGTTAGGAAGCCACTCGTATTTTATTTTCCTCCACAAGATCTCGATCAGATTTAACTCAGGCGAATAAGGTGAAATAAAATAGAAAGTAACTCCTAGCTGTTCCCAATATTCCATTCTTGCTGCAAACGCTTTGCTCTTGTGAATTGGAGCATTATCAGTGACAACAACCGCGGGTTTGGTTCGGCTTTCTGCAAATTGATCTACCGATTCAATGACAAAATCGCTATCAATATTGCCTTCATGACTAAAAGAAACTAAATCTTTTAAGCTTGGGCTCATCAAACCTAAACAATTTATACGTTTTGAGTGCGAGGAACGAATACCTATAGTGCCATCTCTTCCAATATCTTGCCAAGCGCAAGGGATGCATGGAGTCAAGTTAAAACCTGCCTCATCCATAAAATATAAATCAATCTCGCCGTCAGCTGCCATTAGCTTCAGTTCTTGGACATCAGATTTTGCTTTGTCATATTTTTCCGGATCAGGCTCGCCCTTAGTGATCTTTCGGTTTCTTTTCCATGACTTACCAAGCTTCTTCAAGATTCTGCGATACGTTTCGATGCCCGCTTTTTTCCCTGTACGTTGTTCTACCATGTCAGCTACTTTGCGTAGTGAGCGAGGCTCTTTCTCTATGCACTCCAAAATGATATTTTCATCCTCTTTGGAAAAGATGGGTTTTGCACCGCGACCTTTGAGATCGTATAGCCCATCAATTTTCTGTTCGACCCATCGATCAGCCCAGTTGCGGACAGAATTCACATGCACTCTCAAGATATGAGCTACATCATCAAAACTCATGCGGTCTTCCAGCAGGAGCAGAATTGCATGTGCACGATTGCGCACTTGGCGTGACTCGTCTCCTTTTATCAAGCGATTCAGTTCGCCAATCTCGTCCTGAGAAATATAGTAATTCATGAGTGCTTTATATTCCACAGGAACACCACAAAAATCAAGAGGAGATCACGAATAATAATATAAATATTAAGCGGTTGCAACAATCGTTTTTTATTGCAACCTACAGATGATCAAAATCTTTACCATGCCATTAAAAAGTTACTCACAAGAGTCATGAGATCATAATAATCATGAGTTACAAACATTTATATTGAAGTACTTACGGGTCGCGATGCCGGTAGTCCCAGGGGCTTTGATGCGCGCCCGGCGCCGCCCAGATCCCCCGCCCCGCCGCCCGCGCCTCCCCTCCCGCCGCGTAACGTCACTGTCCTTGCAGTACTGCCGATGATACACCGCCGCCCACCCATCCGCACCAAGCTCAATTCCCGCGCACCGATGCCGCGGCCGATCTCGCGCACGGCCATCGCCACGGCGACCAGGATCACCAGCAGCGCGGAACCGGTTATTCGCCGCCGAGCAGCTCGCGACGGTGGGCGAAGGCGCGCTCTAATGACGGAGAGGGTGGCGGCGGGGACAGGAGTGCCTCGGCGAAGCGCTCCGAGCACGGCGCAGTCGCGGGACGGCAAAGGCGCCGAGGCCGAGCAGCAGCAAGGTCGCGGGCTCCGGGACCGTTGCATCCGCCGCAATGACATTGCCGGACGAGACCAGATGCGTACGAAGGAATAGGTGAGCCCTTCGAGGGTCGGTTCGCCGGCGAAATTCGACCCGACGGTGAAGTTCGTCCCGGTATTGACCGGTGCCGCACCGTAATAGGTCGTCGCGATGCGCGCGTTGTCGGGCGTCTGATTATTCACGCCGGTCTGGATCTGGGGAAAGACCCGCTGGAACTCGCCGGCGGCGCTCGCCGAACTCTCGTGGGGGAAATTCCAGGATAGCGCCCGCTCACCGGACGCCTTTGCGGGTCCTGGGGGCTGCCACGGGCCCGGCGTTACTCAAGCCGCAGCAGCCTAGGCGTCCAACGTTACACGGTGGTTCCGGAATGGTGACAGGATGGTGACAACCACTGCCCCGAGGTTGGTCGAGAGCCCGGCCGCGCACGAAGCCGATGGTAACCAAGGTGTCATCAAGACCATCGATAATGCCGCTAGTCCTGTCCGTTGGCTCCCAGTCATTTGGAACCTCGCTTTGTGACTCCTCTGGTAAATCTTCGCGCCCCTTCGGTACAAGAACGCCCCTGGCGCCCGTCGGCGCCGCGTGCGACGACGCCGGCCATAAGAACCGTCGATTTGATCTGGTTCAACGCCGGCGGCGGTCACCGTGCCGCGGCGCAGGCGCTGGAGCAGGCGATCCGTGATCAGCGGCGGCCCTGGCAGGTGCGCAAGATCAACCTGATGCAGGTGCTGGACCCGAACAAGCGCTTTCTGCGCGTGACCGGGATGGAGCCCGAGGACCTCTACAACATGCGCCTGGCGACCGGCTTCACGCTGGGTCTGGCCCAGGAACTCAAGCTGTTCCAAGGCCTGATCCGCTTGGGCCATGCCCGCCTGGTGCGGCGCCTGGCGCGCCATTGGCACACGACCAGGCCCGATCTGGTCGTGTCACTGATCCCCAACTTCAACCGCGCCTTGCACGACAGCCTGGCGCTCGCGTGCCCGGGCGTACCCTTCGTGACGGTGCTCACCGACATGGCCGATCATCCGCCCCACTTCTGGATCGAGCCGGACCTGGCGCAGCACCTGGTGTGCGGTACCGACCATGCGGTCGCGCAGGCGCTGGCCGCCGGCTGCAAGCCGCAGCGCGTGCATCGCAGCAGCGGCATGATCCTGCGCCCCGACTTCTATGCCCAGAGGCCCATCGAGCGGACCGCCGAGCGGCGGCGACTGGGGCTGGACGCGGACACGCCGACCGGCCTGGTGTTGTTCGGCGGCACCGGTTCCGGGGCGATGTTGGCGATCGCCAGGCGCCTGCCCGACACCCCCTTGATCCTGCTGTGCGGTCGCAATACCAAGCTCGCCAAGGCGTTGCGGGACCAGCCGGCCCGGGCGCCGCGGGTCGTGGTCGGTTTTACGACCGAGGTCGCACGTTGGATGCGGCTGGCCGATTTCTTCATCGGCAAACCCGGGCCAGGCAGCCTGAGCGAGGCGGTGCAGCAAGGGCTACCGGTGATCGTGACCCGCAACCCCTGGACCATGCCGCAGGAGCGCTGGAACACGCAGTGGGTGCGCGAGCATGGCCTGGGCGTGGTTCATCGCAGTTTCTGGACCGTGCAGGCGGCGGTCGAGGAAATCACGCGGCACCTGCCCGACTACCAGGCGCGCGTGCGCCGGATCGACAATAGC
>Ga0247839_1001301_pt1 | contig 42160 bp, 58 predicted proteins | sample LaCruzMarch2015__6_FD_192405 | JGI IMG/M metagenome (GOLD analysis project Ga0247839, IMG submission 192405) | Freshwater microbial communities from meromictic Lake La Cruz, Castile-La Mancha, Spain - LaCruzMarch2015_16m | ecosystem: Environmental > Aquatic > Freshwater > Lake | place: Spain... | reverse complement strand
TGCGAGCCCCATCTGACTTACTTTCCCGGACTATATCCAATAGAGTTTTCTTGCACAAATCTGCCCCGGATTGCAAGAATGTTGCGACTATATCCCGCTTTCTCGCAATCACGTGCGGTCGCTTCAAAGCTATGGCAAGTGCGGAAGGATTATAACCCGTTCTTATTGCGGCATCTTTGACGGATAGTCCCTCGGTGACGATTGCAGTAATAGCGTCGTTTAATCGCGGCGCTATCCTTGTCTTTTGTGCTGTCAGCTCGGGTAATCCGTCTACTCTCATAGTGTGTTCAATGCCTCTTACGTGCACGCTACGCGTGCTGGCTTATGTCCTGCAATGCTATCTACTCTTTCTTGTCGCTCTTATCTAGTTTTTTCATATCGGGACACATTGGCGCTCATTCACCGGGTTGGCTGGCTTGTGCAATTTACTGCAATTGGGTGTTGACCTATGCAAGTGGGGCTTGTATACATATGGGCATGAAAGCGGCAATCGGGCCGCAATATGGAGAGACCAATATGACCAAATTAACAGAATTTAACTACGCAGCGTTTGACAAAGCAACGGGCTATATGACTGCGCTGGCTATCGTTAAGAATGGCAAATCAATTGGCCGTATCGTTATAAAGCCAGGTCGGGACGGTGCATCGCGTTTAACCGCTTATGCTCAAGTGTGGGGCCGTCCTATGGTTAAGGGGCATGCCACGGGCTATGGTTATGATAAGCGCGGGGCCGCGCTATCAAACGCGCTTATGGCGCTTTCCACTTTTGACGACACGCAAGATATTGACGCTTTTGAAGCCTCACTTAGACTCCGCATTATCGGATCAGATTATGACCAATTCGACACAATAACGCGGGCTATTGAACAAGCTGGCTATCAGCTTATGCGGGCTCTATAGCGCTTGGCCATGCCTTGCCCCGTATCGCATAGAGCGGGGCAAGAGCGCGGTTAATCGCGACCGAAAGCGGCAATCAAGCCGCGCATGGATGGAGTCCAGCTTATGTCAAATCGTAAACAATCAAGCCAAACAAAGCCGCTTTACGTCAAGGATCGAATTGATCTAGCGCACCGGATGCAAACCAGTGAAGGCAAGCCATGGGGTGAATACTTAGATCAAGCCCCAGTGATTCATGGCGGCCCAATGGTTACTGAAATGAGCCTTAATTTGTTAGGCTCTATGCGAGTCCAGAATTGGGAAACATGGAAGCACGCGAACGAAAGAGGCGTTACTGTCGATAGAGCGCTTGGCGTAGAAGTCATGAGCGCAAAACAGCCAGCGGACGCGCTATGGGGCTTTACGGTATATCCTATGGCCCCGGTTGCCAAGCCAGCGGCAAAGCCAGCCAGCGCCAAGCCTAAAGCCATTATGACGCGCTCTAAGCCAAAAGCCATTGCAAAGCCATTGCCACCGATCAAGCGCAAAGCCAAGCTAGGCAAGATATTTAGCTATGAAGCTGAGTATCAAGCCGCGCTTGCAAGATCACGGGAGGGCAAGGTTCTGGCTGTCACCGGGCAATCGTCTAAGGAAACATGGATGGCAAGCCGCGTGCCATGTTCTCTAGCGGCAATGGGAATCACTCGCGAACGTCAAGCCGAAGTCTATAACGATCACGTGCGCAATAACCCCCAATGCAAGCTAAAAGAGATCACAGAAGACGATTTGGTTAAGGCTGTTTTATACGCCTAGCCCTTCTAGTGAGGGTGAGTAGCTAACGCGCTCACCCAATCTTGAAGCGCTAGTGCTTCTATCATGAGAGGAAAACAGATATGGGAAAGATCACTTACAAGTGCCCCGAATGTGGCGGCGTCGATCTTGTTATGGATGCAACCGCTAGATGGAATGACGACTCCCAAAAATGGGAGTTTTCGGACACGACAGATTATGTCACCTGCCAAGATTGCTTTCTTGAAGACTATCAAGATCGTTTTGAGGTTGTCCTATGACCCGCGCCAAACTCACCACCGGAGAGCTTGCCGCGCTTGGACGTAAGACTTGCGGGGAAGCATGGCCCGAGATTATCCGGGAAGCCACGGGCATGAACCGGCGCACGTTACAGCGCTGGCATGCCATGGCGGATATAGACCCCGACATGGAAATTGGACAAAGCGCCGATCTTAGGGACGAGATGGGTGACGGGCTGGCATCTCTAGGACTCGCGCTCATCAAGCTGGGCGAAGCAATCAAGAGGGGCGGGGCTTAGCGGCCTCGCTCTTTCTTTTGCGCCGGTCGGTATATTTGGACTCGTCGCGTTCATTCAAAAATCAATCACGCTAGACGGTGGCATCCCTGAAAAGGGCGTGCCATTTTTCGCAATTCTCAGCGTGTTTCTCAATCTCGGTGTCGGCCCGGTCGATGACGTGATCCATTGAGTCGACCATGGAAACTGATACCGATGGATTTTTAAGCGCGTCCAGATAGCTTGCCATCCTTGCCAGCCTGCCCGCAAATTGGATGCCGTTATTTGGACTCATGCTGATCGCCATCTTGAGGGCTTCGGGGTCTATCTGGTTATCCTTGGCAAAGCGTATCGCACTGGCCAGCAACCGCACACTGGCAGACTTTTGCGCCCTGATCATCATTATGGACGCCTCGCGCACGATCTCGGGGGCAACAGGCGTAACGGCCTTTGGTTCAATTCCTACGTCCGATATTGTCATATCAATGGCAAGGCGTCTTACGCGTGTACCCGTGCGAGCTTTGGGGGTTGTCACCTGAAAAGGGATTGGCCTTTTGCATAGCGCGTCGGCTTGCTCACGTTCCATCACCACAACCGCTAAACCCATGGCCTGAATATACCAGTTGGCTTGTGCCGTGATCACCGGAAACTCACCCCGGCCTTTGTCGATCTTTGTGTTGCCGATTGAAACCATATCGCCGGTCGCGCGTTCAAACGTGACTGAGATAGGTTTACTCAAGCGGGTTGGTCTGCGCCCGTATGCTCGCCCCGGTCCCTCGAGCTTGGAGGCATAGCCATCCTGCAAACCAGCATCAATGTCTAAACTAAACTGGGCCAAGCCAAGTCTCGCTCGATGTGAACGCAAGAGAGCGACTAAATCATGATCTTCCCGGACCATTTGGGGAAGGCCCACAATTGGGCTGTGGCTGGCTTCTTTGGTAATTTGGGTAGACGATACCGAAACGACCGCCAATGCCGTTGACTGCTGGGTATTGTCCATTTGCGGGGCGGTCTGGGTGGCTGTCATTGGTCTAGTGCGCTCCGAAATTCAGATTTGGCGGTGCAGATGGGGTTTGCTCTTGTTTGGTGTTTCAATCAAGAGACGCCTTCGGGGTAATCGCGTGGCTTGCGTTGTTGATACTCAAACCGCGCCATGAACAGGATATAATTTAGCCGATTGCGCGGGCCATCCTTTGCCTTAGCAATCTCGATGATCTCAGCGGGGGCTGGCAGCCACTTGGAATGATGCAACCATTCATCGCAAGCGTCCAAAATCGTATCGGCTGGATACTGGCTCAACACTTCGATCATGGTTTCAGTCCAGACGGCAGCCTTGAAGCCTTGCATGGTTGAGGCTTTGCAACATTGGACGATCTTGACCAAAGCCTTGAGCAAATCGCGGCGGTCTGGCTTCACGATGCAGGACTTAATCACTTCCAGACTTTCGTTGAACGGTCCCTCGGGCAGATGAACGGTATCGCCCGAGTTGGTTTGGCTGGCACGAATCCAAAACTCGGGGTCAGACTGTTTTGGAAAGTTCGCCCATAAGGTAGCCAAACAATCCGTCATCTGGGTCAATTGCGTTTGAACCCGTCGCTCTGTGTCCTTGACCGGGAAGTTGGTTGGCGTGGTTGTGATGATTTGCGTTGAAGTCATGAATTGATCCTTCGTTCAAAAGTTCGATGATGTTTGGGGCTTTGTCTCGAAGCCAAATTGCTAGATCGCCTTGGAAGCGTCCGCCCTCTTTCTGGCAGTCTTGGGAATCGTTCCAATGGTTGAAGGCGGCAACAACCAAGTCAGCCCCATGAGTCTTGGTTAGCGATTGCCAGTTGACCCAAGCCTTTGCCAGCGTGAGTCGTTCTTTGCCTTTGGGGCTTAACCGCTTGCGGCAATCATCGAACACGGCCCGATCTGGTGTGATGATTTCTTGCTTGGTTTTCGAAGATTGTTTTGGGGGTTTGGGGGTAAAAGATACGTCAGTATCTTTATATAGTTCTGGTTCTGGTTCTGGTTGGCATGGCAAATCTTTAGCATTTGCTAGAGCGGTTCTCTTATCTTTCAAAGACTTAGCTATTCCGCCCTTTGCACCATTCTGTGCAAGTTTTTGAATCTTTTTTTGATAGTTTTCGCTAACTTCTGTAACTTTGGTATGCGTGAGAATGTCGCCCTCGACAGTGAAAAACTCAAGAATATCGTCACGGTTTGAGGCCCACTTTGTGTTGCTCAATCGCGCAATCCTAGCCAGTTTCCGATCATCATTTGGCAGTGATCCACCAGCCGCAAACATGGAAAAGATCAAAAGCAAATATGCCCCGTGCTGCTCCGTGGTTAGGTGCTGAGTTTTCTTGATATAGTCACCGACATAAAACGGCATATATGGAGCGCTCATGATTGTGCGCCCCCAAAACTATTGCGGGCGGAATCAGGCGGTGCTATAAATCGGTCATTCATGTGGACACCTCGCATTAGGTCCATGTGATAGAGCGGGTTGAGGTTGGCTGACCTCCCCGCTCGCTCACCTTTAAGCACTGTTTTTGATCTGCATCAAGTATTGGCTTGCCACTGTGGATAGCCTGTGTATGCTTTGCGCTCTTTGTGGAGAACATCAACATGCGAAATTTGATCATCGGCGTTGCAATCGGAATCACCCTTGGCGTTGTCGGAACAGCCAGCGCCGCCCAAATAGTTGGCAGTTCGGGCTATCTCATGGGCTGGGACGTTACGAAGGGCGGCGAAACAATTTGCTCGAGCCCGTATGTGTGGCCATCCCTGAAAGAAATCGACTGCGATTAAAAATCCAAGTCGCCATGTCCAAGGCTGGCTATCCGGTTCACGCCAATGTCGCAGAACAAAGTCACCCGGCCCCGATCACCTTGGCGAACCTTCGGGCTGATGACTTCAAGCCGGTCCTTGGACTCTTCTAACTTGCGTTGCCATTGCTCCAGCTTGTCGCCGCCCTCTGGCTTGCTCTCGAACAGATAGTAGGCGTCACGATAAAGCAGGCTGATCATGTCGGCTTCTTCTTCGATTGCCCCGCTATCGCGCAAGTCTGACATTTTGGGCCGCTTGTCATCCCTTTGCTCAACACCACGGGAGAGCTGGCTACATAGCATGATCGCGCACCCGATAGACATGGCGTCGTTTTTAATCCGCCGAATCGTATCGTTCATTTCCGAATAATCGTTCGCCCGAGTGCGGGAAGCCTTGATCTTTTGCAGGTGGTCTATGATCGACAAGCCAAGGGTGACACCCTTTCGCTTCAAGATTTCCTTATGTCTTCTCGAGGCTGATAGAATGTCATCGGCTGTTCTGCCCCGACGATCATCAATGATGATTGGCAGTGTAGCCAATTCGGCGGCCGCTTCATCCAACAAGTGCTGATCAGCATCGCGCACACGATTGCGGCCAATGTCCCGGTATTCTATCCGGCGGCCCTTGACCATCATCGACAAGAACCGATCCATCATTGCGGCGGCGGTCATATCAAGACAGAAGATAATCACACCATAGCCTTGCCGCGCCACGTTTAAGGCCACGGTTAAACTGATGGCGGTCTTTCCCATGGCAGGACGAGCCCCAACCACCCACAAGTCACCGGCATTTAGAAAACCTAGCGTTTCGTCGAGATCAGCAATGCCAGTCTTAACCCGGACACCACCGGGCTTCGGGGATCTCAAATCTTTAAGACGAAGCGTTGCCAATGTTCCGGCATAGCCCGCTGTTGACTTCGCCCCCGTGAGAGCAATCAAGGATAGATCAGCTTCATGCTGGCTAAGGATGTTCTCAGCGCTGGAGTCTGCATCGTGATCGACAGAAGCTTTGGATATTAGAGACTGCCCGGCCCTAATCAGATGACGGCGCTTCGATAGGTCTCTAGTCAGCTTGGCATAATCGACAACGGCAATAGGATCACATGCGGCCTCAACCAACGTTGCCAGATAACCAGCCCCGCCAATGTCCTTGAGAGCGTCATCGGCCTTAAATTTGGCATGAAGCGTCACACCATCGGCCAGCCTGCCAGTTGTGATTATATCCTTGATCGCATCAAATATGCGGGCATTCACGGGGTCGTAAAAGTCTGTTGCTGCAACCTGATCGCTGATCAAATCAAGCACCGAATTTTCAGACAGCATGCAACCAAGGACACCCATTTCAGCATCCAGATTGTGCGGGGTTTGGTCAGACATTAGCACCTCCGAACATATCAGTTTGAGTCTCTTTCTCAATCCGGCGGCAAGCCAAATCAAAATGCTCGGGGTCTATCTCTACGCCGACAAACTTCCGCCCAAGTCTGGCGGCCGCAATGCCGGTTGTTCCAGAGCCCATAAATGGATCGAGGACCACTTGACCAACGGCGGTAGAGTTGCCGATGTAATGCTCCATCAAGGCAACGGGCTTCTGGTTCTCATGGTCGCCATTGATAACGTTCTTGCACTTGATCAGTTGGCGAGATCCGCAATCGGCAATCGACTTGGCCGCACCGGTGTAGCAAAACAAAGTAAACTCGCAGTTTTTCATATACCAGCGATTGGGCGTGCCAGTAGATTTGTCCCAGACCAACCAGTTGTGAAACCGAAAGCCAGCAGCCAAAGCGGCATTCTCACAAGCCGCCACATAGCGATTGTTCACCATGAAGTAAGCGTGCCCGCGCGGCATAAGCGGGACCAGAAGCGGCATGACTTCATCAAACTCAATATCGCAAGTCGTGATTTTGCCCGAGTTATCGTAAGTTCCAACCTTAAACTTGCCACCCATTTCGCCGGTGGTGTTTCCACCAGACTCCAAGCGATATGGCAGGTCTGAAACAATGCAATCGACTGGGCCAAGCGTTGGCAAGACTTCTCGGCAATCGCCAAGATACAAGGTGCAAGAGCCTATAGTTTCCCGCCTCATAACTGCTCACCCATAGCTTCCATGGCCCTTTCATAAGCCGCCGTTGCCAGCGTGTCGCCTTCTGCAATCCGCTTCTGGGCCGCCTCGCTACCATTCATGATTGTCGAATGATGGCGCTTAAACCACATGCCAATTTGCGTTGTCGATTTGCCGCAATCTCTCAGCACCAGATACAAGACTGCGCGAGGATGATTGATAGAAAGAGTTGGCTTGCTGGAACCATCCTTGCCCCGGATCGTTGGAACAATTGTGCTCACATCTGGAAGGACATCGAAGTAAACTTTAGCCACCGCATCAATCGCCCGGCAAACACGGTATGGGAAGGCCGCGTTGTAGTAAGGCTTAAACACCTTTTCGGGCATCGGCATCGCAGCCAATTGCTCTTTCCAGCTTTCGATTGTGCGCCAATGAATCCCATGCTTTCGGGCGACCGTGTTAACCAGCATCCCCCGCTTTAGATCAATCATTGCCTGATGTTTGGCAAACTGTGAAAAGGCCATAATCATTGCCCCCATAACCAGACTGCAACAGCCAAAATAGCCAGCGCAAATAAGAATAAGCCCGTCTTAATTAACAGACTGAGAAACATTGGAGCGACCCAATCAAACATGGTTGCCTCCCGTTTTGTTTAGCTCTTCGGCCCGTTGCATGCGGGCATGTTCGATAGTCTTGGCCAAGTTCCATGCGTCACACGGTCCTTTGGTCTGATCGTAAATTTTCTTAAGGTCTGCCTTGACCGTGGCACACCGACGATCAACGGCTTCTAATTCTTCGGGGGTTTGAGCAGCTTTGAAGGCTTTAAGCGCGTCATGCACGCGCACGCCAATACTTGTTGTCCGTGACATTATCTTCTTCCTCTTTGCTTTTTGAAGTGGGCAAGTCGTTTGTGGGCTTTGTCGGCTTGGTCTTTCTTGCGGGCTCGATCAGAGCGCGCGGCATTCATACGGTCGGTAATTTGCCGAGAAATATCAGACCATATTTCTAAAAACTCACGCTCGCATCCGGGATGGATTGAGAAGCGAGGGGAAAATCTCGATGGCGGATGATCAGAAACCCGAATAGCGTGAGGAGTATTAACCCATACCGGCTTCATGCCGGGCTTAGGAATCCAAGGCTTGAGAATCCTCAGATAAACAGAGCCAAATTGAGAGGCGGCACGGTCAATAACTACACGATAGCCGCACTGCAAAATGTGTGCGACCGCTTCATTTACCGCTGCATCGACCACACCGGGCCGAGGCGGGAAGTATGGTTTAGGCATGACCACCCATGCCTTCCTCGTCGGTCATAAGCCCAACGGTAACTTGCACGTAACCAACAAGGCCCCGCCTTTTCCGCGCAACCAAATGGACAACTTGAGCATCATCCACCCAGACAACGCCATTGAGCCCGTCGCAGATTGCTTTGACCACATTGTCAATGTCGCTTTTCACCGGCGCATAGGGTGTAGTTTGTAGCTTGGCCTTTGGTGTCGAAGCTGGCCAAGGCATAACGATCTCTAATGTAAGAGAGACCGGACCCGCAAAAGGTTCTTCGTTAAAAGCCCGCCGCGCGCTAACGGCAACCGACTTCTCATAAGCAACAGTTTTTGCGGGCGTGTAATGCGTGGCAAAGCGACCACGAACCGCAGTCCGTGGCCTGCCTTTCCCATGGGGTTTACCCTCGACCGTGAAGGCGACCAACCTCATTGGTCTTCGTCTTCGCCAAACATATCGGTCACGTCATCGGCATCAATGCCGACTTCATCCGTGTTCGTGTATTCAAAAAGGGACCGTTGATTGCGAAGCGCCAAGGTGTCAACGCAGTGATCGAATTGACTTAGGAACGCTTCCAATTCCAGAGGATCAAGACGGCGCAGTTTAGCCACCAGCTTAATGACATCAGGACGAAGCGGAAACTTCTCACGCCAGCCGTCAATGTCTTCCTTCAAGATCGCCGCGCTATCTTGTGCCGCAGTACGGTGCGCTTCGATAGACGCAAGCACTTGGCCCAATTCAAGCGCGCTCGGTAGTTTCACAAGTTCAGTTTGTTCCATGCTTCTCTCTCCTTGGTTTTGGCTTAATGCCGGGAAACTTTGCTGGGTCAGCCCAATCGTTGGGCGTAATTTGCCGATCAGTCATGATGTAGATTGCCTGCATTGTCGGCCAGTATGGGGCTCCAAAGCGCTCATCATCAAAGCTAAAGCGCAATTGCCGAACACGCTCAACGCTTAAATTAAAGCCATGTGCGCGCAGCATTTCAGCGGCAGCGGTATTGGTGACACTGTTTTCGGTCATCCATTTATCAAGTGGGTTTGGGTGTGTCATGCAAATGGGAATTGCACAGGCTGGTATGTTGCGTCAACATTTTTATGCAAGTGGGGCTTGACGATAGCAAATGCCACTTGTACATAGACAATATGAACAGCACCAGAACAGCACCAGAAACACAAGCCGAACGCTTTGGTCTTACACCTAAGCAGCATGAGGCCCTTGTGTTTATTCGTGATTACATTCGCGATACCGGCGGCATTTCACCCAGCATGGACGAAATCAAGGATGGCCTGAAACTGTCATCCAAGAGCGGTGCCCATGGCTTGGTAAGCAGCCTTGTCGAGCGAGGTTATTTGCGTCGCCTACCTATCAGAACCCGCTCAATTCAGATTGTGGAGTGACACATGGACGACGATGACGACAGCGAGATTCCCGCATGGATGGAATACAAAGAGGACGAGAAGATGGAGCACTATGCCCGCCTCGTTGATCCACCATCGCCCGCTCAACAGCTTGGTGATTTGGTTTTCTCAATCCTCGGACCAAAGCCATGACCAACATTCTCAACGCTATCGAGAAGCGCGACTTAGCTTTGCGCTGCCATAACGCGCTCATTCAGGCCGTGGCATTTGGTGCCAAGCTGCAAACTCATCCCCAGACCCTAGAGTTTTGGTTGGATGGCTCGAAAACAATGATCGAAATAGCCCGCGAAAACCAGCGGATAATCGACGGACCAAGGGGGATAACATGACCGAACCTGAACGCATAGCCCGCCTGTATGAAGGCTTTTACGCCGAACACGAGAGCTCCGATCCGTTGCCGCGCTTTGTTGGCCGCGAGTCCGTGGGCGATGGGCCGGAGTATGTCTCACCGATCCGCTTCATTGCGGGCTGGGTGGTTGTTGTCGCGATTGCGGCGCTGATTTTTTGGGGGTTATAAATGAAACTGAATAGACTCACGGCAGAGCAAGAAGCCATATTGCTAGCCATTCGAGATAAATGGTTGTCGATTGGATTATCAACAGAGCCAGCGGATAGAAAGCGCGCAGAAGCTGGTGTCGCACTGGCTTATCAGGCAGCGGGCATGAAGCCGCCCTCGCTGGTGATATGGCTTAGAAGCCCTCTTGAGGGCGCCTACGGCGCCACACTTTTGAAGGAGGATCAGGTCAGGGCTCAGGTCGGGGCTCAGGTCGGGGATCAGGTCAGGGCTCAGGTCGGGGATCAGGTCAGGGCTCAGGTCTGGGCTCAGGTCGGGGCTCAGGTCGGGGATCAGGTCGGGGAAGCAGTATTTGGTGGCCACGACGCAAGTTGGCTGGGATTCTACGCAGCCTTCAATTGCTTTGGCATTGAGGTAGCAAACAAATTGCGCGGACTGCAAGAGGTTGCGCAGTCGTGTGGTTGGTGGTGGCCTTTTGCTGATGCGGTAATTTTGACCGAGCGCCCAAACAAGATTTTGCGTGACGATCAAAACCGCCTGCATTGCGAAACAGGGCCAGCGCTCAGTTATCCAGACGGATTTTCGATTTACGCATGGCACGGCACACGATTGCCTGCCGAATGGGTTGAAAATCGAACCACGATTGATCCGGCAATTATTTTGAAGGCCGGAAACGTAGAGCAGCGTGCAGCAGGGGCTGCTCTAATTGGGTGGCCGCGTATGCTCAAAGTTTTGAAGGAGAAGGTTGTCGATGATAGCGGATCGCCAGACATCGGCCAGCTTATCGAGTTGACTTTACCTGGCCTGCCAGAGCCCGGACGGTTTTTGAAGGCCGTCTGCCCACGAAATGGCATCATTTGCGAGGGTGTTCCGTATGTCAGCGACATCGACAACCTTCCGATAAACACCGCCTTGCACGCTCAGGCTTGGCGGATTGGAGACCCTTTGAGCGATTATCAACACCCACCAGCAAGGACTTAAACAAATGGCTAAGCAAATCATCGGCGCTCAAGGCGAAATCACCATCATCAAAATTGACGCCATCCCAGAGTGCAAAACCAAGCCCGCAGAACGTGTCGCAAAAGGCTTCATTATTTCCCATAGCGAAAGCGGCCATCATCATGTGTTGACTGGTGGCGATGTCATGGAGCGTGAAGATGCCCCAGCGGGGATGCAAATTCTCTATGCGATTTTGAAAGAGCCTCAAAGCCTTATTCAAGATGCTGCTGTGCCTCATGGTGGTTATGATCTGGATGCGGGTTTCTACGAGTTTCGCATTGCCCGCGAATTTGACCCATTTGCTCAACAAGCGCGCAGGGTGGCCGACTAATGACCCCCAACACCGACCTGACCCGCTTTGTCATTGAGACGCCGGATTTTGTCCGCTCGATGACGCGCGCCCGCCACCTGATGCGGGAAGCTGAACTGGCAACAAGCCACCAAACAAAGATCAAGCCCGCAAGATTCTGCGGGATGCAATCAAAGAACTGAGAAAGGCGTCCGTGCAATGGCCAATCTTCCAAAGCCAGGCGTCTATTTATCCATGCCAGACGAAACCTATTTTGGTTGTGGCGCTATTGGATCGACCGACTTGAAGACCCTGCTACGGTCGCCCGCTGACTGGTGGTATAAGTCAGTCCACAATCCCGACAACGAGAATGTTTACAAGCCTCACTTTGACTTCGGGAAGGCCCTTCATGCGCTGATCTTGGAAGGCGAGGCGGTCTTTGATCGTGTTGCCGTGGTCAGCCCTTATTCGGACTTCCGCAAGAAGGAAGCCCAAGAATGGCGGGACTCCATGGTTGAGGCTGGGAAGGCCATCATTACCGCAAGCGAAGAAAAGGCTTTGCGTCACATGGCTGCGCTAGTGACCAATCACCCAGACGTTGGCTTGTCTAAGAACTTCTTGCGGGAAGTGGCCGTGATCTGGGAGCAAGACGGAATGCTGATGCGTGCCAAGTTTGACGCCATCAATCCGGCCTTTGGTTTGGATCTGAAAAGCTATGGCGGGGCAAACACGCAAGGCCGAAGCCCTTACGATTCCGCCATGCGGTTTATTGCCATGCGGGATTATGATCTTCAACGCTCCCACTATCACACCGGCCGCGAGAAGATGCGCGACTTTATCAATGGCGGGCAAGTGTTTGGGGCAACCGATGAGCATAAGCCTATCCTGCAAGAGATTGCCTTGCGCGACAAATGGGCTTGGTGCTGGTTGTTTTACCAAAAGCTGGACAACAAGGCAGGCCATGCGCCCATCGTGATGCCGGTTGCCGTCATGCCAGAAGACGCCTCACACCGTAGCGGCCGCCAAAAGATTGAGACCGCCGTGACCAACTACAAAGGATATGTCGAACGCTTTGGCTTCGATGTTCCATGGGCACAAATCAACCCGCTCACATGGGCTGCCGACCATGATTTTGTCCCATGGATGTCAGACGTAGCCCCACCACAATTTAGAATTGGAGAAGCAGCATGAGCAACGCAGTAGCAACCACCACCCAGAACAAGCCAGCCCCGCCAATCATGGTGTTCCGTGAGCGCCTAGAACGCCAGCAGCAAGACATTGAAGCGGTACTGCCCCAACACATCAGCTTCGACCGTTTCCGCCGTGTGGTGTTGACTGCGGTGCAGCAAGGCAATGGTATGCTGGACTGTGATCCGAAGACAATCTTTGCTTCATGTCTCGCATGTGCGAAGGACGGGCTTATCCCTGATGGACGTGAGGCGGCCTTGGTTAAGTTTGGCACGAATTGCCAGTACATGCCGATGGTCAACGGCCTGATTAAGCTCGCCCGCCAGTCTGGGGAAATTAGCACGATCACGGCCCAGATCGTCTATGAAAAAGACGTGTTTGAATTGGACTTGGCTTCTGAGAGTCGACCAATCCACCGTCCATATTTGGATGGAGACCGTGGCAAGTTTCGGATTGCCTATGCTCTTGCGGTATTCAAGGATGGCACTCACCAGCTTGAAGTCATGACTCACGGGCAGATTGAGAAGATCCGCAACATCAGCCGAGCAAAGAACGCAGGCCCTTGGAAAGATCACTGGGACGAAATGGCGCGCAAGACCGTGCTGAAACGCTTGATGAAATACCTAAGCCTGTCGCCCGAGTTGGCCAACGCAATTGCGGCAGATGATTCCACCTATGATTTGACGCTCGCCGCCCGTGAGGAACGCGCCACGTTGCCAACGTCACTCAATGATGACTTTACACCACCAGCAATCGAAGCACCAGAGCCAGAGGTGGAGGCCGACGCGGTTGAATTGCTTGAGCCACAAGCCGCCGCTGAAATGCTGATGGAAGCCAAGACTGCAACCGAATTGACCGAGGCTTGGGAGCAAATCGAAATGGCGTTGCCAAGCTATCCCGAGCATCAGGTTGCTAGTCTGGTCGAACTTCGGAACGACCGCGCCGATGATCTTACGGAGGCTGTGTGATGACCACCACACCAGAACTAGACCGCGCTATTGATGCCGGACACGCGGCAGTGAACGCTAAGGACGGCTTTCCGTCTGATTGGCGAGAACAAGGCAAGGATTATGATACCGACCGCACCTACGCCCGCGCCCTTGTAGCCGAATTGCTGCGCGACATGGACGAACCATCGCTAGACCCGCCCGCAATATTGGGCTGGGATTTGGCGCTTAAAGTTATCAAACGCCGTGCTGGCATTGTGGAGGGTGAGGGATGACTTTGGAGCAAGCAATTGAAAAATGGCCGGGGTTGGAAGAAATCGCTGACAGCAGAAAGCGGGCTTTGAATCTTTTGTTCATTTGCGGCTGGCGCTTGGATTCAATCGACCAGCGCGGCCAGAAACATTACAAGTTTTCAAGGCCAGATACAGGTGGATTGTATGACGCAATTGAGTTTACTCACAGTCGCCTAGACCCACTCACAGTCGCCAAGGAGATGACAGCTTACGAGCCTGATCTTCGCCAGCTTGTCAATGACGTGTTTTTTACTTGGATTTGGCAAAAGGAAGCTGCCGCATGACCCCACCAACCTTTCAAGAACTGCTGACCAGCCAAGAGGCGCGGGAAAACGCCAATTGGTTTCACCCGAGAGTAGGAGGTGGAACTTTTTGGATGAACCGATATGGCGATATTTTTGCACTTAATCCTGATCTGGACACAACGCGATCCGCCATCTGGCAAGGTTACATCCAAGAGGCCGCACCACCACCAGAGCCGAGAGTGTTTAAGGTAGTGCGGTATTTCAATGTTTACGAGGATGGAATCTGGGAACTTGGTCACTTCTCAAGCGACCACGCAGAAGGCGATGCATCACCCGACCGCATAGCCTGCGTCCGCGTCGAGATCACTGCAATCGAAGGACAATACGATGACTAACTTTACCAATGAGCAGCTAGAGGCTTGGGCTGGATTGGGTGATCTGTACGTGATGATTAGGCGGCGTGAAGATGGCGCAACATATCAGGTAAGCCACAGCACCGATCCGCAAGTTATCGACACTCATGCAATGTTGTTCGCAGCCGCCCCAGACATCGCCGCCGCGCTCCTTGCCGAGCGTAAGGCGCGGGAGGTGGAGGTGGCTAATTTGAAAGGATTAGCATGGATCGCATATCATGAGTTTAACGCCATAAACGCCAGAAGTGGTGGCCCGTTAGATCAATATGGAATGGTTACGGTAACGCACGAGTATTGGCAGGCCATCACCGATCTTCTTGCAAAGGCAGCAGGCGAGACAACCCCATGGCCAACAGACAGCGCCAAGGCAATTTTTGAGCAAATTGAGCGTGAACGCAAAAAGGACCAACCCCATGACTAACCCCGTCGCGCCTGCGATGCGCGAGTATATCGAAATAGGTGCAGGCTATGTCGTCGCGACTAAAGGCGACGGATCAACCTATCGGATTCATGCGCCTGATGATGTTGAGCGCGTCATTGTTCTGCCTGAGTTTTATCACCCGTTTTACACGCAGATGGCTAAGGCTATTGCAGCACAACGTGAAACGGCAAGCGGTGAACTCGAACGATTGCGGACGGCTTTGAACAACATCATCGCCGCGCATAACACAGGCCGCTACGAACCATTGCAAGCAGCAATTGAAGCGCCATTAGCAAAGATGGAGGAGAGCAAGTGACCCAAATACCCAAAATGAACCCCGAAGGCTTTGAGGTTGCGGCAAAGGTCTGGAATGACCGATATGTTGACCTTAGCAAAAGCGTCGCCGCCGACCATGAAAAGCATGCGAAACAGCAAGAGCGTTTGGCCTCTGAAATTAAGGCACTTAGAGCGTGCTTGCAAAAGGTTAGGAACATTGCCCTAAAACGTTTGGCCGATGGCTGTGAGGATGTCACCGTGGAGCAAATTGAAAGATGCTCAAGAGCGGTATTGAACAGCGAGGAAATGATGCCGGTTTCCAAAGCCCTCTACGACGAATGGGTAGCAGCCGACGACGCCGCGCTAGATTGGGCTGATGCAAATGCGCGTTGGTTTGATATTAGCACTGCGCCGAAAGAGGAGGGTGTTTCGTTTCTGGTCACCACACAAGTTAAAAACAGCCATAGAAGCTGGACTGAAACGCATGTCGTTCATCTTAATGAAGATGGGCAGATACACCCTGAGTGCCATCAAGGTTGGAACCTAGAGTCTTACTCGCACTGGCGCCCCATTCCACCACCGCCATCTAATCCACCATTGCCAGCCCCGCTTGAGCGATTGGGCGAGGTTCTGCGAAAAGTTAAGGAAATGTTATGAAACGGGAGGCAACACTTAAACTTGGTGTATGGGGTAAAGCCTATGACGAGCCAGAGCAGCAGCGTGGTTACACATACGAGCAGCAGCCCGACAACCTAGACGCATGGAATATTGGTTTAGCGTTTCATGCCGCCAGCAGAACTTTTAACTGCGATCCAACGGACCAAGGGCTTTTGCTTTTGAAAGAATTGCAGAAGCAAGGTTACGGTGTCTTTACGCTAGCCACCAACCCCGCGCAGAAGGATGAAGGATGATGGAACCGGAGTGCAAATATTGTGGATCGGAAGACGGCATATGCGATTGGCCGTTTGATAAAAACGAGGACTACGCACCTTGCGGATGTCAGGCAGCTGAGGAAGACACGCAAGAATTAGTAGTAGCTTGAACCCGCCCGCGTAATTTGGTATGGTGTGCGCGGGCGGTGTGCCTATGTCGAGAGACAAGCCCTAGGGCAAAGCCGGAGCGTTACCGGAATAGGATCGCGACACACCGTCCACTTGATGCTGCTAAGGCCCCTCTCGTGTTTACACGGGAACCCACCAAGTTTCGGCTTGATCGAAGGCACTAACCTTCACGGGTTGGTGCCTTTTGCTTTTACCGTTCGCGATAATTCCGGCCAAGTTATACGAAAATTATCCCAGTTTTACCGAACAGGGTAACATGTCGGGTTTAATGTCGGGTTCATATGACCCGCTTTTATGGCTCATTTGGCCTGCTGATATGTTAACATCGCGCGACATTGTTAACATGTTGGATGTTAGTGTTAGCAATTCAGGCGAAAGCTGACACATTTCGCTCGGCACTTCCCCATCGCCCATGCTCGCGATGAAACGTGATTGACTTGATTTCCCGCGTCGAACGATACCCTGCATGGTGCGAATACCAGTCAGGCGCGGCCAAGGTGCCGAAATACTCCACCGTGACGCCGGGGAATCCCTCGCCCTTCCAATGGTGAACGTGGCCTAGAAATGCGTGTCTGTGCTTAGTGCGGCCCCACATTTCGGCTTGATCCGTTGCCATAATCGGTCCCATCTGTGGAGCCTTTGCGCCGTCACCGTGAGCGGTCGCAATCATGACTTTGCCAAACTCGAAATACCAATATGGGTTATAAGGCTCAACCACCGTCACTCGCTCATTCAGGCGATAACGCTCGCGAACCATGCCAGAGATAGCCACCGCGGTAACTGGATCGTGGTTGCCGCGGTTAAGCCTGAATATGACGTGCTGGTGATGTTCAAGCAGGCGGTCGATATGATAGGCCTTTAGCTTGAATGAACTCTCTATCGCCTCACAAATGCGGCCTGAGACGTCGAGATAATGCCCACTGCCAGGAGTGCGCTTTTTATCGTCACTGGCGTGGGTTGTATCGCCGAGGTCAATATAGAGCGCGGTCTCACTCCGCGGCGATCCGGCCATGATGGCGTCTATGGCGAGCGTATTAATCCGCTCATATTCGGCCATGTCGAACGCTTGGCCTGTTTCCTTGATCCAAGCGTATAGGCCCGAATGTGGATCACCAAGCGGGTATACCGTCAGCAGGTCAGAATCGGTTTGAGTTGGTGGCTTGATTGGTTGCCGCGGTTCAATGCCCGCGGATATGCCGTCAGCCATAGCCTGCAAGGTGGCCTGATATGCGGTTTGATCCAGCGTCGATTTAACCCACTGCCCAGCCGCCACACCATCGCGGTTATAATAGGTTGAGACGCCCTGAACGATAAACGGATTGGGAACCGTGTGAACCATATCATGCTTGGGCGAATGGCCTTGCATGGCTGCGCGCTTGCGAACCCGAATGACCGCGCGGCTTAGTGTGGTGTCCGCCATGTTGAGCGCACGAGATGCCGCACTTGCACTGCCATATTGTAAGATGGCTTCCATGTGCTTGCGTTCAATGTCGGTAGCGAACGGGAGAAGCGCCTCAAAATCGGTGCGGGCCTCTTGCACCTCGTCGATTGAGGTAATCATTTAGCACCCCAAAACTGCCACCAAGGCTTCTTGGGCTCATTGGCCTTATTCACCGCCTCAATGATGGAAACAGCCGCCGCGCGCCTCGCATTGCACACTTCCAAGTCAGCGGCTTGTTGAACCGAATACGACGCCAGCTTGCCGACCGTCAGCCCAATCACATCAGGGCGCTCGGTGCGCGGGCAGTCTCGCAAGCTATCGGGGATAGTCACCGTCAGGCTGGCTTGTGGTGTTGCGCAGGCCGTCAATGCCAGAAGCCCAAGCGTCGGCAACATCTTCTGGAACAAGGGCTTCACCTGTTGGTAGGGCGTCAATCTCTCTAACGGCATTCTGAACCTCGTGGGTTATAGTGCGTTCTTGAATGACAAGGCGGTCAACAGCCTGTGCCGTGCCTTCGGAGACAGTCACTTGACCTTTGATGCTCTCAATTTCTCGTTTGGCCTTAGTCATTTCGGTTTTCAGATAAGCCACATACATTGAGCCCGCAGCCGCAGCGGCGAGAAGCCCGCCGACTAGGTAGATACGCCAATTGATCATGATTTGAACAACGCCGCTTCAGCCGCACGACGCCGTGTCAGGCCAGCGAGAATTTTGCCTCCCCCGCGATTCCATTTGGCGAACTCTGCCGCCGCCTGGTCAAACAGTTTGGCGTTGACCCGCTTTAAAAGCGTCGAACGTTCCAAAGCCGAAATGCCGACATTGAACGCAAAAGACACAAGCGCGTCATATTGGTTCTGGCGGAGAGGAACAGTCACCAAGCGCGTGACGGCCTTCTCGAAGCGGTCAAGGTCATCCTTGAGCAATTCCTCAGCCTGCGCCTCAGTGATGACTTTGCCGGGGGTGACGTGGTCGCCCGTCGAACCGTAACCAATGGTCCAAACTTTCGCGGGGCAGAGATACGCCCGCAGCTTTAGACCCTCGAAATCCTTGATAAGATCAAGGCCAGCCTTGCCGATCTGTTTAATGTCGGTCATGCGTCCTCCTTAGCCGCCTGAATACCCTCAGCAGCAGCGCGTGTGAGTTTGATGAAGTCGGCAAACGTGGCGGACGTGACATAGACCGTCTGTGTCAGCCAGAGCGCGATAATGGCGGCAATTCCGACATATTGCGGATCAGGAGCGCGCCAGACTGCAACCCCGCCTATGACCGCTAGAATCGTGCAGACGGCATAGGTAATAACCCGCCGCCAGAACCATGCGTGTCGTTGTGTTGGTTCGGTCACGACACCACCCCCAGCATGTGCTTGATGCGTGCAATGCCGTCAGCCAAGAAGAAGCCGATCACGGCAGCGGCACCAATCAGGACGCCTTGGCCGGACTTGAGCGCCATTTCGAGGCTAGTTATCCGAGCCTCTAGCGTTTTGGTTGCCTCTTGTGCGGCTTCTTTGGCAATGGCTCGCAATTCAGATTCAGACAAGCGAATGGTGCGGGGGCGTGATGGCTCAGACATTAGCCTGAACCCAAGCCACATACTCAGCAACCGAGATAATGCCTGCCTCAGCCCAAGCGCGCATGATTTCGTGTGTCATGGTTGACTCCTAGTTTATGACAGACGACCAGTTGGCCGCTGCCCACGTAAAGAAAATGGCTCGGTTGTTTGGTGCAATAACCAATGCACCACCGCCGTTTAGCGTTTCACCTGTGGAGGCATAGACATACAGGTCTTGGCTGCCGACGTTGATAATTGATTTAAAAGCACCGGGGCGCGCAGCAGGCAACCGAACGCCATTTGCAGATACAGACGCGGAATTGACCGCATAAGAATCTGATACGTCAGTTAATTGAAGCGCCGTGCCTTGTGTTGTGCCTGTTGCAACCAAAGTTCCAGAGTACACTTTACTTTGGTTTATTGATGACCAATTAGCGGCAGCCCATGTAAAGAAGATGACACGTTCATTTGGGAGGATACTAATTGCACCGCCACCATTTAGCGTTTCACCTGTTGCGGGATATACGAATAAGGTCTCAGTCCCTACGTTTATAATTGACTTGATAACACCTGACCGCGCTGCCGGAAGGCGGACACCATTTGCAGATGCAGACGTGCAATTGACCGCATAAGCATCGGACACATCGGTCAACTGCAAAGCCGTTCCCTGAGTGGTGCCTGTTGGGACAAGCGATCCAGAGTATGCGGCGCGCTGAATAAGCCTTGCATTTGTGGTTGCTAGGTTGATGTCAATGTCGATTTCATCATTAACATTTGGCGTACCCGTCCATCCAACGGTTGACGATGTTCCGCGAGCCCGAACGACGTTTCCGCCGCCAGATGCGTCAAAGTTAATAACTGCCGAGTTTTGCCCAACCGCCCAAATATCAACAACGCAATCTGATGCGGTAAATGTAGCGCCATCGGTGAAGCCAATTTGGACGCCCTCACAATCGGGACGGCCCGCGCCCGGAACCTGCAAGACGCCACGAACACCATTGCGCCCACCAGCCAATAACACGTTTTGCTCAGGCGAACCTGTGCCATCCGACCACACACTGTAGAACCAGCATGTTTCGTCAAAATGGGTATCGTTACCAAGCAATAGCGCGTTTGCTGTGCGAGCGCCTTCAAGGTGCGTGTTGGTAAAGCCAAGGTTGCCCGAACGATCCTCAAGGCAATATCTCATGCGTTGTGCTGTTCCGCCGCGTTGCCAGATATGAAGGGTGTTGAACTGCCCTGTCATGATGGCCGTTGAAACATACGTTGGTGGGCTTGTGTCAAACGTAAACAACCTAGTCAACAAGCCTGAATAGATGTTATCTGCTGACAAACTGCAATCAATAATGATGACGTTGTAGCTTGAGAAGTCATGCGGCCCCGCAGAGCGCCACCCATGCTTTCCGCAGGTGTCAATCAAAACGTTGAAAAAAGAGCTTTCCATTGATGGAAATACTGGCTCAACACCTGTGTCCCAAAAATCGGCCCATCCGCTATCAATGCCGTATTCAGCAGCTTCTCGAATGGTGACATCTTGCAGGCGGACGCGATAACCCCAAAAGGCCAGAACATGCCCTGTTGTATTGTTTGCACGGTTGCCGTCAAGTGTCAGGTCGCGGATCATCCAATTGCCCGCGCCAGCACTACGCGCACCCGCAGGTGTTAAACCAGTAGATAAGAGCGTGTTAGCGTCTTGGGTTTCAATCAGGTTTGTGTTTTGACCGTTCCGCAATTTGATGAACGTGGCTTTTTGTCCCGCACCCATCAGCGTAACATTGCGAACCATCGTCAGCGTGTTTGTTAGATATGTGCCGGGGGGGAAATAAACGACGCCACCACCCGCTGCTAAAGCCGCATTGATAGCCGCTTGAATGGCTGTGGTGTTGTTTGTCGAATTATCGCCAATTGCGCCGAACTCTCGAACGTCAAGAGCCGTTAAACCGTATATGCGGTTTAATTGACTGTTGCCACCCGTAACAACCAAGGCATCAGCAGGCAGGCCACTAAACCGTGTTGATGGTCCTTCGCTAAAGTTACCCATAACAACGCAGCCAGTGGATGCACCGCGCCAAGTTATATGAGGTGTGCCAGCAGGGTTTTGTTCGTTGAACGTGCCGTCAATAGATACGTTATTGAAGTTGACGCCCACTGAAATGTTAGTTGCACGGCAATCGTGGTGCGTGCTGTCAATCAGTATCCGGCCATTGAAGCCTGAACCCGTTGGGCTGTCATAGATGTAGATGTCGCCATTGTTTGCGACAAATCGGCTTCGAATGCTTAACGCAACGTTTCGGCCCGTATTGGATGGGACAATCTCAAAGCCTCGCCCCGTGCCAATCCCGCCGCCGTTGTTGCCGTTCTCACATTGCCCACCGTCAATCGAGATTGAACCTTCGGACATGCGGAAGTTGACGCCAGAACCAGAGAACAAGCACTGAGAATAGGAACTGTCAGACCCGTAATGAGCAGCGCCCACGCCAGAGGTAAAGCCACCAACTTGCAAGCGGGTGTATTGATTAAGCCAAGCCGCCAAAGAGTTTGCAGCGTGCAACCAACCGTGCCGTTGCAAAGCTGGGTTTCCGGGCTCAACCAGCACGTTGTCCCACTCAGCACCCACCGTGCTTTCAGCAATCAAGCATTGGACGTTGGCAACCGTGCCGCCGTAAATGTTGATGTCAGACATGCCAAAGCTATGGGTAAGGCTTGTGGCGGAGATAAGCGTGTGAACACCAGAGCCCGCCGTTGTGGTGTTGATTGCAGGCGTCGAACCACTTAGACCAATGCGGAAGCTGTCAGCCGTTAAGCCAGCCGCCAAGACATAGTAGGGGAACATTGGCAGAAGCGGCGCAGGTAGACCGCCTGTCGTGGCAAAATAAACCACATCACCCGCCACCTTGCCGTGAGCGGTCGCCGTGATAACGCCGGGGCTTGCGTTGGAGATCGTGCAAGTCTGAGTTACCATCGTATTGCCAGCGATAAACAGCGTCATATCTTCGCTTGGCTGCAACGTGACCAAAGCCACGCCGCTATCTTGTGGCGCACCCGTGCCAAGTCCACGAATGTTTACGCCCTTTGGCACATTTAGAGCGCGATCTGTTGGCGCGGCTGTCCGCTTGGCGATGTTGTAATAACCGGGAATGTCAATGTTGACGACGCCACCGCCCAATGAGGCGCAATAATCAATTGCGGCCTGAATGGAGTTTCTGTTGACTAAGCCCGAGGCAGAAGGTCTTGCGCCAAAGTCACTTGCCTGAATTGGGAAATTTGTTTCCGTGGGAGTAACACCCGAGGCAAGCCGCTTTGTGTCCTGAATCATTGCGGTCAGACGGTCGAGCGCCGTGTTGCGATCCCGCGACGATACCGGCCCGGCACCAAAGTCGTCAGTCCGTTGGACAATAATGTCTCGGTAGATCGTCACAGTCGTATTGCTGACTGCCGTGTTTAGCGTAATTGTTGCGCCGTCAAATCCGCCTTCTGCGCCGGGGTTGCCAACAAACGTGAATCCAGTTTGGGCAAGCAAGACGCCATTGACCAAGACCTGAATGTCGGTCTTGTCGAAGCAAGTCCACGGAACGCTGAAAACACTCTGCGCAGTGGTAACTGCGAAGGTCGTGACGGTGGATTCATCGGGTACAGTGATATGGGCCATGACGCACAATTTGCCTGCCATAGCCCACTCAAAACACGCACAGGCTATTCAACCGGAGCGGGAGCTACGCCGATTGCATTAGCCCGCTTGGCCGACATTGTGGCCAAGTCCACATAGTATTCCTGAATAACTTGGGCTCGAGCAGTTTTACTGCCTTCACCGATCACGTCTTCAATCATTTCTTGCTTGGCAACGTCATCGGACGCCGCATAGATTGCACCTTCATTGCCCTCGCCGTTCACCATTGCATTAAGCCGTGGCAGGATAATTTCACCGCGAACCTCAAGAATGCGGTTGTAGATGTCGGGACGATCAGAAAGGGAATACTTGCGGTCATCGCCGGGCCCAGCCGCCAATTCCGCTGGAAGAGTCAAGGTTCTTTGCATGTTTTGCGGATAATATTTTAAGCGCTCGAGCTCGCCGTCGATTGGCTCCCACTTGTTTTTTGAAGCGCGCGACGGTGACAGAATTTCCCAAGCTGTGCCCATGCCCGAGACTTGCATTTGCGGACGGCCCCACATATCGCGACGAATTGGCAGAGTTTCGGACACGCCGGGAATGCGCGTCTTTGCTTGCTGCATGAACGACTCAAGCCCGCTTAGAATATCATTTGCACCACCGGGTTCCCGAGGTGTGACCATTGGGTCACGGGCATACGGGTCGCCTAGACGTTCACCTAAACCAACTGCGGCCGGAATAGGCGCGGACAACTTAGACAAGATGAATTGCTCACCATAGCGTTTTGGATCACCCATAAACTCAAACAAATCAGCCGCGCCGGATAGCATGGATTTGTTGACGTATGCGTTTCCAATTGCCCCAACGGTGGTTGCCGCAATTTCACTCCATTGCTCGATGGAGTCCATGTCGGCCCAGTCAGTGTTGAGCGCAATATCCCCGAGATCAGACGCGATAGAGAACAAAGTGCCCATAGGATCGAGTCGACTGTAGGAATACCAAGTATCGCCCACGCGCACGCTATAGGGCTGCCAGCCTTGCCGTTGCAGCAATTGGCGTTGCTGCGGATCAATCGGACCACCACCGGACAATTGCCCATTGGCAGCCAGAGAGAATGCCGTCCACATAATTGCAGATCCAGCCATCATCCGAGTACGTGCGATCTCAGCACGGGCCCCACCCTCGGCCAAGTCTTTCTGATAGCGGGCCATCATCGGGGCAAGAGGCGAAGACCGGAATGCGTAAGACATGATGTTTGCCGGTGTGTTAATAAACGGCATGATCACGCCCGACGCATAGCCACCAGCAGGACCACCGCGCTCGGCCGCTTGGCGGATATTCAGCATGATCTTACCCCAGCCGGGGCCGCTTCTGCCTTCGCTATCCGTCCAAGTCTCTTGGCTTCGGGAGAATGTGGCTTCTTCGGAAAGCCTGCCTGCCTCATCAATCATGTCATCGGTGGGGTTGGCAACCAATTCACGTTGACGCTTCACCACGTCTTCGCGATCTAGCGCACCGGCATTGACCTCATCCATTGCTTTGCGGAAAGCCGTGGCATTAAGCGAGCCCGAGGTGAGCGCATATTTGAACACGTTATCCATGGCATTTGTTGCGCCGCCGGGGAGCTTAACCAAGAAGTCACCCACGTTGGCAACCGCCCGTAGCCCTTGGTTTTTTGAGCCCGCCATCTTTGGGAACATGTGTTGGGCGTTCATTTCAGCTTTGCCGCCCGATTTTTCGGCCGTGTTCCAAAAGGCTTTGAACTTATCGCCCGCCCTCACCACGTCCCAGAAGGCTTGCAGTTGACCGGCAAACATAGCCGTGGCCTCGCCTTCTTTGATTGCGCCGGTGCCGCCGGTGGTCATGGGGGCAAGCGCACGCAAGGCGGTTTCGAACGTCATGCCCATTGCGTTGCCGGTGATGTTGGCAACGTGAGTCGACGGAGCAGTAAGCATAGCCGACTGAATAATTGTTCTCATGCGCTGTGCATCGGTCATTTGCGGGGCTTTACGGGCAAGCTCGCCAATGGTGGAATCGTCGAGCGCGCCAATTTGTCGGGCAAGATCAATGTTGCCTTGGCGTAGCGCACCATCAGAGCCGTTTACCAATTCACGAACCCGTGTTGCGATTGCCTCACTTGAGCCCACCGGCATACGCCATGTCTGCAAAGCCCGACCAGCCTCAGCACGCGCACCCATAGCCGCTTCTTCAATTGTGCCATGAACGCTTAACATTTGACGGAACACCATCATGTTTGCATCGGTTGGATTGTCGGCCGCAAGTTTGGCGACTTCCCTTAGCTTTTTCCCGCTTTCGCCCCAGAGCATGCGCAAGGCAATCGTTTCCTTGTCGTTGGCAGCCTGACCGGGACGGCGGGACAAGAGATCCACAAAGGCCTTGTCTGATTGCGTAAGCGCCTCTGCACCCTCCTTGGATTGCTCCCACGTTTGGACACCACGGCGAGCGGCATCAATGGCGTCGGGCCTGCTTTCGATCATCTGGGCAATGACGCTGTTCACATCATCGGGCTGGGCAATCTTGGCAAAGTTAATCTCAAATGGATTTTCACCAAACGATGGGGCAGCATCGCCCGTAGCTTGAGCCTGAGCGGCGTCTTGCGGTCTTTGGGGTGTTCCGCCCACTGCATCGGCCGTCCGCGTCAGAGCAGCCGCTTCTGTAGCATTGCCCTCTATCGGAGACATGTCAGCCGCTTTGCGTGTTGCCTTCACACGAACAAGGTCCGCTTCTGGATCACCCAGAATTTTCACGGCCTCATTTAGATCAGTCACCACCTGCCTTTCGGCCGCAATGGTTTCGGCCATAAGCTGATCGGCTTGGGGTTTGATTTGAGCTTGCGCCTTCTTGAGTTGGCGATAAGCCGAAATCTGCTTGACCATTGGCCCGATTGCCTCAAGCCCCACGCCAATCAATCCGCCTTCAATTACGTTCTTGAGACGGGACTCTAGCGCGGTATCATCTTCATCGGACGCCAGCCATTCGGTGACTGGGTTTGACAATTCTGGAACAGTCTCGATCAGGTCACTCAAGCGCTTGTCAGATTCATCAAACGCGGCAAAGTCAGCAATGGCACCAGCAACCATAGCCTTAGAAAATTTGCCTACGGTCGAAGCAGTTTTCCAGTTTCTAAGCGCTCGACCAGCCACACCCATAGACGCGCCAAATTGCGAAAGAGCGCGGACAACGCCACCGGTTACTGATGTTGGTTGCTGACCGACTACGGGCAATTCAGGAAGGGCGGACTCATTTAGGTCAACGCCAAGCGCTTCTGCATCTCTTTGGAAACTACCACCTCGACCAGTCATACCAACGCGGAATTGAGCATTGCCCGCAACACCATCACCAACGCCACTCCAAACCACATACGGATTAGGAATAATCTCGGAAAGCGCGTTACCGGCGATCTGAATAGCGTCCAAGGTTTCATTGATCCCTGATGCAGCACCGGCCAAAACTTGTGTTGGACCCTCGACACCGACGCCAAAAGCAATGTCCTTGCCAGCGCTAACGGCCATTTCGCCAATAGACTTCTTCGGCGCGGCCTGCGCTGCTTCTGCATTTATTGCGTCAATATCGGACATAATGTCATTGACTTCGAGTGCGCCGTAATTGTTCTCGGCGGTAGAATCCAATTCAGCATTTTCGGCCGTAAAGCGGGCAATAGCGTCTTGGTTGGCCAGCCCCTTTTGAACGTTTGCTCGGGCAGTTGTTTCATCTGCCGTATCGTATGAATAACCGTACCCGCCCGCCTGCCCGCGAACCGCATAGACATTCTGTTGAGGGTTTACTTCGGCCAAGCGCTGGCGACGAGACTCAATTAAGGCCTGCGCTTCTTCTTGCGTGTTGGCGTCCACATAAGCCGTGATAGTCCGATCACCCAAGGCAACCGGAACAGAAAACATTGTAGGCTTGGGAGCGGCGGCCGGAATGGCTTGATCGACGGTATCAGGTTCCATTTTTAATTCCTTGCGGTCGCGGCTTTGAGTTCATTGCGAAGCGCGGTCAATCTTTGTGCCTGAACGGTAGCGGGCGCGTTTGACCGGCTAACAGAAAGAATGTCCGCTCGGATTTGCTCAGGGCTTCTAACTTGCCCGGTTGGCGAAGACTTGCGGCCCGCTCGCACAACATAGCTTTGCCGAAACTGGGTGTGATACTTGTCGCGGTCTTGCTCATTCCAGTTTGGATTTGCGTCAAGAATGTCGCTATACCGGCGTTCCATATAGTCAATGTCTTCTGGTTTGGCACCAGCAGCTTTCATGGCGTTGCGCGTGTCAGCAATTCTATCCTTGTCGTCGCGGTTCCATTCGGCTCGCGCAGCACGTTGAATAGATCGTAATTGTGTTTCGGTAATCATTCCGGCACCACGCGCTCTGGTTGCCTCAGCAAGCGCGGCATCTGGATCAACGTCTGCTAGGTCACGCAAATCATAAACAAGCCCCTGAGCCTGCTCTTTTGCGCCAAGGCGGGCCTCTCTACTGGCGTCCGCTTGGGCACGTCTAGCAGCGGCAATAGATTGGTTTCTTGCGGTCTCGGCCCGAGAGGCAGCCGCGCGTGTGTTCCCCCGAAGGGCATCCGCTTGTGGTGCGCTAATATCGCCCGCAGCTTCGCGCTTGTTAATCTCGGCAATAGTCAATCCACCGGCATCAGCGGCAGGCAACAGCGTGTAATAATTAGTCTGATGCTTTTCTCGAAGTGCGGCCGTTGCAGCACGTTCTTCTGCGTCTGCATCCGCTTTTAATCGACGGGCCTGACTGGCATTCTCGACTAAAGCGTCATCGGACACCTTTAGCAAGCGGGCGCGTTCAGCCTGATCTAAGCCAGCCAATGTTGGGTTTGTATTGAATGCCTCAAAAAGACCAGCGCGAGCTTTAGCCTCAGCCCCGGCAATTGTATCGCCACCGGCCATGGCGTCGTTAAACGTAGTGGCAACCGTGCGACCGACAGTAAGCGAGGCGAGCTGGCCAGACAACACGCGGAAATCACGATCAGCCTCAACGGCTGTATAAGTCGAAAGCGGATTCTCAACCTTGCCCTTGATACCCTCTTGCAGTTTTTGCATGGCTTCTTGGGCTTCATCAGATTCAAGTGTTCCATTGCGAGCGGCCGCCTCAAGCACAGCACGATTGCGAGCAATGCCAACGTCAATATCGTCCAATGACTTTTTGAGGTCACGTTGTACTTTGGCTTTGGCAAGACCAGTGGTGCGGCGGGTAATTGCTCGATCCCAAGATTGCTCGACCGCAACAGCCAAAGAACCACGGGCCCCCTTGATCTGGGCAGACTTTGCTTCAAGCGCCGCTAGGGAAAACTTCTCTGGGTCAGCACCGAATTGTTGCTCAAGTGCCGCAAGAGTTTCATCACGGTCAATGTCATTACGGGCCAAGTAGGCCTGCTCATTTGCGCGCTTATAAGCAAGATCAATATCGGTGATCGGAATAACGTCGGACTGGATTCCCGCATCGCCCTCAAGTCGGCCTTTGGTAGCCGCCTCGTCCATCAGGGCAGGCCTCACACGGCGACCAATTTCTTGGCCAAGACCAGTTAAGGCCTCGCCAATGCCGGGGTCAAACGTGCGAACACCACTTTGCAGCGGCGTCGTTCCAGTTGGTCGAATGAGTTGGCCGTAGCCTTCACCAAGGGGCATAGCTATTTCTTCATGCTCTTGATACCGGAGGCAGTATCAAAGATTGATGGGACCGCTTTCATCCAGCCAGCCACCTTGGCAAAGCGACTTGCCGTGCGAGCGGATTTTGCAGACATGCGGTTGGTATCCGCCTCTTGAGCAAAGCCAAGCTGCGAGATTTGAAGCCCGCGTGTTGCCTGCCTTTGAACCTGACGGTCAATTGCTTGAGCGGTTGGAGAGTTAAAGCTGAGATTGCGGGCACCACGAAGCGCGGCAACAGTCTGTATTGCGCTGTCCAATTCCTGATAGCGAGACGCGGAGTCTTGTTGCCCTTGTAGCCTAATTCCGGCAGCCCGGCGCTCAAAGTTGAGAGCCTCGCTCTTTAGTTCGGACGCGCGCTGGTATCCGCTGGCAATTGAACCGGCGGCTTCGGTCGCGGAGGAAATAACATTTGCGGCTTTCATTAGCTTTTGACCTCGAGTGTGACCGCCTCAACAACCAAGGGGGCCGGAATTTCTTGAGAGATAGTCATGGTGCGATTCCATCCAATACCCTGACACCAATGCTCTCGGGTATCTGACCACAAGGGCGGCAGGTCATCTTCCGCAGACTCGGGGAAAAAAGCGCCCATTTCATAATTATCAACTCGGAACGAACCGCTTGAGACCACCGTAATAAAGGCACGGATGATTTGCATGGGTCGCCATTGCCCGTTCTCGCCATCAATCGGCGGGGGATATTCGACCGTGACCTCCGGTGCAAAACCAACATCGACCGTTCCAGTCCAGTCAGCAGGAACAAACCCGCTATATGGCCCTTGGTAGATCGTTTGATTAAACTTTGTGATCGTTACGTTTGTGCCCGTGAAGGCAGCAGGCATAGAAGGAGACGTACCCGTTGTCCCAGCCAAGCACCCATCAAGAACACAAGCATCTGACAATTCTTCGCCCGAATAGCCAAGAACCGAATTAAGCGTGCGAGCGGTCGACAAGAATAAGCGACCATCCAAGACGGTCATGGATTGCCATGTGCCAGCCGTTTCCCATGGGCACCAACCAGCAGACTCTTGCGAGCGACGGTAGCGCATCCAAGCAATCTTGCCGTCTTCCTTTAGAACCACAATCTCACGATCAGATGTTGAGGTGGCGGGCAAAACGGCAATCTTCTTCGGTGTGCCCATCAAGTGGAAAGACAATTCCGACAAATCCGCCACGTCCCAAGACCGGCGAACATTCCCCGTTGGCACCAAAACCAGCATGCGGCCTGATCGGGCCTCACAAAACAGCATGCCTTCGGACACACGGACTGGGGCAGTATTGCCAATAACCTCGGGACCAATTGCAAGAAACTCGGCATTGGTCGGGCTAAATGGTGCGCCGGTGGTCTCGGGCACATAGTAAGCACCCGCCTCGGTGAAGACCAACAATTGTTCCATCGAACCCACGAACAAGACCCGCAAGGAATCGTCACGGCCGACAGTCTCAATTACCGCGTCGTTTGGCCCAGCCTCGCCCGTGTCAAAGTCATCTGGATCACCAGCGATAGACGCCGCGAGTAGGTTTTGGGCAGCAGGAAAATCAAACAGCAATTGACGGCCGCGATGATACGCAACGCCGCCGGGAAAGCCTCGAGCATCCGAGATAAGCGCTTCATCCCAATCGACCGCAGCGGCCGGAGTAGTATTGCTAATCGTGCCCGTTAGTTTGGATCTCTGATTTGGCCCGACTAGGTTCTCGTGGCTGGGACTGCCAATAAAATTTTCATAACCATTGATCAGCAAAATGGTCAGAGTTGTACTGTTCGGAATGCCGGTCACAACACCTTGAACCTTGGAGTCGGCACCCTCAACAATATCACCCACAGAAAAGCCCACAGACGTATTTATTGGAACACTAAGGGTAGGGAACAAAGCGCCTTGAACCGTTCCTGTAGCGGATGTTGGGCTGCTTACAGCGGTAATTAAAATTTCTTGGGTGACATAGCGAATACGAGTCCCGACATGACCGGCGACAAAGTGATCAGCCGATGCCGTAAGCGTGATCGAGCCAGTTAAAGCCGAAGGGGTAAGCGTGACGCCCGAGGCCTGAAACCGATAGTATGGCTGTCTGATCGTTGTGCCTTGCCCGGGGGTGAACGACTTAGCTGCGCGTGCCCACGTCGCCCCTGTCTTAATTAGCTCTTGAGGGTAGAATGCCTGATGGGCAATGCTGACACGATTTGCCTCAGCAGCCACCTGCATCTTGTGGATATGCGCGCCCGTCCATGGGCAGCCGGTAATTGTCTGGATAAGAACCCAAGACGAATTGTAAATATCTAGCCGACCATTCGAGAAGGCAAATAAAACCGCTTGAGATTGGCCAATGCCAATAGTCTCATATCGACAGTCGCCAACGTGCGCGACTTTACGACGTGTGCCCCATCGGCGCGACCAACCACCACCGCTTAACAGCCTTGTGTTTTTGGCTTGCAGCAATCCCTTATTGCGGGCAACCGCATCCGTGCGAAGACGATACTCGGGAGCAAACTCGCCACTTTCTACCGATGTGGTCCAAGTACGATAGCGGGGCATGGTTAAGCCCTCCCGCGTTCGCCAAGCCAAGCGCTTGCAAGGGCACCAGTGCGGATTACTTGCGGGCCGGGAGATTGCCTCTTGTCCGACGCAAGCGCTCTGGCAAACAAAGCATCAGCATCACGAAACCGGACGCGAGCCTCTTGAATGTTGCGCTGCAAACTTTGAATGAACAAAGCCTCAAGTTCAGTCACAAAGGCTTCGGTAAAGTCATCTGCCCAATCACCTTCTGGGGCACGGTGCGAGATCAAGGCCTCATATTCGTTAGGCATGCGGGCAACGATTTTGCCTTGAGTCAGCTTCCAATTGTCCAAGCGTTGCTCGCCGACGCCAACCCAATGAATGCGCAAGGCTTCGGGAGGCTTACGGTACGCATGTCGCATTTGCCCCACCGCTTGCTCACCCTGATAGACCAAAAGAACCGGATAAGACGCAAAAGACCATGTGTGCATCGAAAGCCGTTTGCGGGCCATGATCTCATAATTGGCTTTGGCAACCACGGCAGGCATGGAGTTGTCCTCAAGGGACGTGATCAGTTGCCCGCCAACACGAGCCAGCGCGGCCTGTACAAGTTCAATAGGTGCAGCATAAGACATGGCCCATAGTCGCCCACGTCACGCACGCAATGAACGCACGAATGCGCTATGCCGTCCTCTGGAACGTGCCGTTTGCGGTGAACGTGTGGATTGTGTTGCCGCCGCTTGTGGTTATGGTCCCACCTGTTGCGGTTATGGAACCTGTTGGATAGGCAATGATGACAACGCCAGAGCCGCCTGCTGCGCCGTTTACAGGGGTGGCATCCCAACCGCCACCGCCACCACCGCCGCCGAGATTTGCTGTGCCCGCTACAGGTCCATTTGGACTTCCGCCAGCACCACCGCCTCCTGTTCCGCCCGCGCCTCCAACATTAGGTGAAGCTGGACTAAATCGGTCTACACCACCGCCGCCGCCTCCTGCGTATGTAACGGACGACCCTGAAATACTGCTCGCCGTGCCGTTGCCGCCTGCACCGGGTTGACCAGTTGTCGAATTAGCATCATTACCGACAGCCCCTGAGCCACCACCACCGCCGGGGGAGAGCCAGCTAGGCATAAAAAGGTAGCCTCGACCGCCTGCATTTCCTTCGCCACTTGTTCCCGCACTAGCTGCCGTAAATCCTGTTGAAAACCATTGAGAACCGCCGCCGCCAGAACCGCCAGAGCCGCCTACGTTTACGGACGGCGTATCGGCAACAGTATAAGAGCCCCCACCGCCACCGCCGACTGTGCTAATGCCATTCCAAGATGAAGCCGTCCCAGATGTGCCCCGCGCCTCAGTTGTTGCACCAGCGCCGCCAGCGCCAACTGTTACCGTATACGCACCGATTGCAATTGATGATGATCCAGTTCTTAAACCGCCCGCACCACCGCCGCCGCCCGTACGTCCACCTCCGCCACCGCCTGCGACGATTAGGTAATTGACAGAGCGAGAACCACCCCCCAGACGACGACGCGATAAACCCATGCCAAAACCAAAGCCAGTCATTGGACTATTCGTCCCTCTCTTTAGGTGATTGCGGCAACGCGGAACCAAAGGCTTACGGTCGCACGGTCAATCGTGAACCAGTCTTTAGCGTTGGCGGGAATCCAGTCACCAATTTCAGTGGACGGTGCAGAAGCCCCCGGCATTGAAATGATTTGCATGACGGTAGAGGCGGCCGTGTTGATTGCAGTCAGAACAAGCTGTTGATTTGGCGCGCCATCAAAAAGCGCCAATAAGGCAGCATCAGTCAACACCCGCGTCCACGAAGCGTTGTCAGCAACAGAGATACCTCCCGACGCCGGATTTATACGCAAAGGAGAAATTGGCGTAGCGTTCATGTAACCGCCGCCAACTAAAGGTCTGAGAATAAATAGGGCCACGAGGTTTCTCCGATTTAGCCTTAAAAATTACATTTCCCGCCGACTTATCGAACGCACACAAAAAGACCCCGCCGATTAAAGCGGGGTCCAGTATGGCACTCAGGGGGAGGATATTAGAGTGCGGGTTCTGATGGCACTGGGGCCGCAGCTTTAGCTTCAAGCGCAGCGTCATTGACGGGCTCGAGAGCAGATCCCGGAATGCCGTCATAGTAAATTTCAATACCGGCATCCACATCGTCTTGGCTAATGTAGCGGTCGTTGATGTAGGAAGGGACCAAAACTTTATATTTTGGGCGGGTGTCTTCGGCGGATTTTTCTGCCTTAGCCATTGATAATCTCCAAGATTATGAGAATTGAAAAGGGGTGGCGGCTTGTTATTACAAGCCGTCAACGTTGATGAGGTCGGCGTAGGCGCGGTTGGCCTGACGATCACGGACCAAGAAGGAGCGGATAGAACCACCGCCAGACATGGTGCCGACAATGACGTAGTTCATACGCAATGCCCGCAGAGCGCCCGGAGGAACCTTGCCAAGCGAGAAGGTTGCACCGGCAGTCAACGAGGCCAGCGGAATGACCGGACCAGTCAGCAGCGAGATTGGCGAAGTCATGGCAACATCGGTTGCGGTCTGCAAGATCGGCTGTAGGGAAGTGCCGCCCGCAAAGGCGTTCACTACTTGAACAACCAATTCCATTTCGGAGTCGTTGCCAATGTCACGAGGGTTAGCGCCAAGGTCAATGGTATCGGTCGAAACGGCTGTAGCGGTTGGGACTTGTGGGGTGGCGTGGGGTTGGAACGAATTTTCGCGGTCGAGAAACATAGTAGCCTCCAAAGGCAAAGAAACAGAGTGGCGATGCTGACTGCGCCCTATGCGGGCACAGTCGCTTCGGTGGTTAGGATGGCGTCACAAACCGAGATCGGGATGCCACGGAAGGCGGTACGTTCTTCGCCGTCGCCAGTTTTAAGCTCATGCAAGCCCAAGCGTGGGTTTTCAACGGTTTGGATTTCCAACCAGCTTTTCACGGTGCGGTTCATGTAGAACACTGGGCGGCCGATGGTACGCGCGCCCGATGGCAACAAGTTAATTGCACGGATCATCAAGCGAATTAGGTTGGCAGGGGAGACGGTGGACAAGTCCGAGACGTCAATGTTTGCAATGCGAACCAGATACCGCCAATCGCGGACGTGATAACCGGGCATCCATTGGTATTGGGTTTCATAACCTTGGTAGCGACCACCGGCCGCGTCGAACAAGGTCTTCTTGCCCAAGTCTTCCACTTGGAGACCGGCCTTAGAGCCCTTTGGGTAAATGCCGTGGCAGGTGTTCTTGCCCCAGACGATTAACCAGATCGAAGTGTTGTCAGTGCTTGAACCGCCGCCATGAAGAACGTTTTGAGCGGACTCAGCGTTGGCTACGTTACGGGTCGAATACCGTGGAGCAAAGCCTTGCGGTTGTTCCGGGTTGAGGCTGGAGTTTCCATAGAACATGGAAGTTGCCATTTGCTGGTTGATACCTTCGATGAAGGCAACATCTTCCGACAACCGCCACTCAGCGGATTGGCCGTTCAGGTTATAGAGAACCTCGTCAACCACCGAATAGTTTTCCAAGATACCGCACGAGTCGACGATTTGCGCGGTGGTCGATTTACCGGCGGGGACACCTTGGTTGAGCAAGCGCCATGCAGCAGCAGGCAAGGACGTGCGAACAGTACCCTTGTGCCCGGTTGGCAAGTTGCCTTCAAAGAAAGGCATGTCCATCAGGATTTCGTTGGTTTGCGTCAGCAGTTCCGCAACAGCAGCCAAGCTGCCATCGGGGTCAAGGCGAGTGGTGACATCAACAAGCGAAGGGAAATTAGCATTAACTGTAGCCATGGGAGACTCCTATTAGGCGTTGCGGCCGTAGATACGTTCGTAAGCGGGAACGTCTCGTTTCGAGGGGGAAGGGGCGGATGCGGTGGGGGCTGCATTGATTTTGGCGATCAATGCTTCCAGAGCCATGACGCCATCTGCCGTCAGGATTTGAGAGGTCAGGGCATTTGCTTTGTCGCCCAAGTGGCCAATGATTGCGTTCTTGGCGGCAGCAATGCGCTCGGATGGGTTTGCACCCAGCTTGGCCAATTCGGCTTTCATTGCATCGGCTTGCGCCGTTTGCTCCGCTTTCATTTGCTCAAGCTCTTTGCGAACCATCATCTCGGCAAACTTGTTTGCTTCCGACTTAGTTAGCTTCAATTCGCGGGCTGCTTCGACAAGCGTGAAGTAGGCCGGATTGGTTGTGTCAATTTCGATTGGGTTGCCCGCGTCATCTTTTAGATCATCGGGAAGCGCAAGAATGTAGTTTCCATCGGCAGGAATTTCAGCGGCACGCTCGGCTTGCTTGGCTTGCTCGGCTGCGCTCGCCTCGTGAAGTGCCTTGATAGAGTCGACATCAAGATTGCCGTCTTTCCAGAACGCTTCTGGCAAACCCTCTGGTGCAGTCGCGGCTTGTGCCGCTGGTTGACCGGGCTGCTCAATAGACGCGACGTTGCCGCCATCAGCCGGTGATTCCGGGGATGCGTTTTGGTCGTTCGCTTGGTCCATCAGAGACAAGAGTAAATTCCTCGATTTTTGTGATCAGTTCGAGGACAAGTCTCTTTTTTCCCTCGGCTTCTCGAAACGCACAATCTTCGGCGTTGGTTGGAAGCTGTGAAAGAACGTTTTGATCAAACAGCCATTGCATGACCCGACGCCCAGAAGGGCTAGTAAACGTAGCGTGCAAATCTTCTGAAATTGCGGGCGCGGGCGGGGCCGTGCGCGGGGTGCGCAATGAGTCGAACGTTCTAGGCAATCGGGACATCTTGGCTTCCATCCATCGGCATACCGCCGCCTTGCTGCATCATGGCCATGGCCTGCTCTTGGGCAATCTGTTCTTCGCTCTTGAGAACCAAGTGGCGTTCGTTGGCTGTCTTTTGCAAATTCTCAATTGTAGCACGGGCATCAATTGGGTTTCCGGCCTGCTCAAGTTGCAAGAGAGGCAAGGACATATTCACGACCTGCATGGTGGTTTGAATGTCCTCAAGATCACGGGCTTTGGAAAGCGGCGTGACCGGCCGCAATTGAACAAACTGCTTGTTGAGCGTGACACCCAAGTCTTGGCCGCGCTTGGCTCTCAGATATGTGAACCGGTTGATGATCGGGAGAACCCAGTTGTTGGTTGCCAAGTCGCGGGGCAATTCCATCCGGCGTGTGTTCCAAGCCTTTTCGTCCACCCATTGGGTAGCGGTCGGGGGAGTCTTGCCGGGCTGATCGGGGCGATCTTGATACAGAGCCTTCTTAATTTTTTCTTCCAGTTTTTGACGTTCGAACACCGCCGCATCCAGTCGCGCATTGGATTGGATAGCTTCTGGAGCCTCAGAGTTTGGACCGCGAGGCAACCATGTGCCCGCGTCGATACCGCCCTCAACGTTCATAATCCCATCGTCCACATAGGACACAACGGGGTCAACGTCGCGATTGAGAGCTTTAAGATACAGGTATGATAATTCATCCAGCGTTCGGGCGGGCGGAAGCGCCTTGTAGGCAGGCCCCGGCATCCAAGCGGTAGTGAAGGCCTTGCGCCATGGGGAAACAATAAACCCGCAAGAGCCCGGCCCAACGTGGGCACCGGGCGCGCTCATGTATTCGACTTTGTTGTTGATTAAGACAACGTGATGCCAAGCCTCAACCATCGGGTCGTACCAGTCACGGCACCAGCCATCGACCAAGTTGACGGTCTTTTTCCCGTCAGCTTCATTTGACTTCTTCAAGATGCCGTTGAAAATGATTTCGGCTTCGGAACGCTTCATCGGCGGCCACTCGCGGAATCGTCCGTCAAACGTGCCCAAGGGACCGCGTGCCAAGAGAAGCGAAGCCAGTTCGATTGGCTGGCAGTCAAACGATTTGCCGGGGCCGGGATCTGAAATAGACATGGCCATGACTGAGATTGCCCAGTCACGATAGGCCTCACCCGCTGCCTCATAAAAATTAGAACGTTCGATCTCGCCAAAGATTGCCGTGGCTTCGGCGTCAATCTCTTTGGCAAGCTGTTTCTTCTCGCCCTCGGATAAATCGTCTGTTGGTTCAAACTTCACCCAGCGCTCATGGCGGGGGGTGAACAGGTGAGTCATGTCAGACCCGAAGTCATCCACCGTATCTTGAAGCGTCGTATCAAACAGATCGTCTTCATCTTCTGGATTGCGGGCATTGGTAGTGATTGTTGAATTAACCCGGTTAGCTAAAGGACGGGCAAAGCGCAGACATTCGTTCAGCCAGACTTGAGCCGTGTTGCGATCTTGGCGGGCAGCGTTCAGCTTTTCGAGAACATATTTCTTGTCCACGGCTACCTCAAATCAGTGTAAAAATTATCGCCGCCAATACCGCCACCGCTACCGCCGCCGGTAAAGTTATCAAACAACCCGCCAGAACCACCACCGGCAGCGGCCGCCGCTTGAAGCGCAACCAGACCGCCCAAGATATTTCCTTGAGAACCACCTTGGCCCTTAACCAGCCCGAACCGGCGGGCGTATCTTTTGGTCAGAGTGTCGAGAACACTTTGCTGCGCGCCCAAATTCTCTTTGTCAGCTCGAGCAATCTCAGCATTGCGGGCGGCGACAACGGCCGGGTCTTCTTTTGGAGCCTTAGCTTTCATCATTTGGAATAGATTCCTGCGGGGAACGGGTGAACGCGGGCACCGCGCCTTCACGCACAAGATCACGGAAAAGGCCTATCGGTCGAAACGCACGGGACGAACTCCCCACCGCATGGGCCGAGAACGGAACACACCAAATCCCCAGTCTGGTTAGAAAATGCGGGCTCACTTGCCGCTTAACCCCCAGAAAAACCGCCCCCGCGCGCTGCATAATCAGCAACCAATGATCAAATTGGGCAGGGGTAAGCGCGTCCACCGTGATATTGCCCTGCGTACAGTCGGCAATGATCCACCGTTCGCAGATTGGGTCATACCAAAACGGGTGACAGTGGCGAAACCCCACCGGATTAAGAAGATCGGTCCAAAATTCCCGGCGATGTCGCCCTATAAACGCAACAAACGCATCGGTCATGCGCTTCTCCGATAGGCACCGGGACGATCACGGCGGAACACACGCGCTTGCACGCGGGTATCCATCGGCTTCTGGGCTCTACCCCCAAGCGTGACCTCGGAAACCTCTCCAGCCCCCGCTAATAGATACTGGAGCGCGTCCATCGGGTGCGAGGATTTGTTCTTGACCGGCTGATCAATCGTCACCATGCCGTCGCGGCCCGAGACTTGCTTCCATTTGTAGCCACCACCGAAGCCCGAGATCAACATACGGCACGACGAGTCCACCAATATCCCCGGAAAGCCACCAACCATGCGGGCCAAAATTGCATCCACCGTCTCAAGCCGTGCGGTTATGCGCAAACCAGCCATGGCTTCACGAACAAACAGCCCGTGCTGGCGGAAAATATCATAAGACGTCGAGTTGGTTGCATCATTGCCAAAGTCACCGGCAGGGTCGCCCCAGAACTTGATATGTTTCCAGTCCAGATTGGGAATACGGCGAATTAACTCCCGCTTGAGAGCAGGGGCAAACTCGCTCGAAGACACGTCCTCAAGATAATACTCACCCAGAATGTACCACCGGCGACCGTATTGTTGCCCCCAAACCGCAGCAGGCGTGCGCCCGAAGTCCAGACCCACCACCAATTCATGCTCGGGCTTATACTCCAAATGCTCTTTGGCAACGTGGATCTCTTTGTTCCAACCAGTATGCACGGGCTTACCCCCTCTCAGTGCGCCGGTGCGGTTCATACAAGTCATGTCGATGACTTCCTTTGAACGACCAGCAATCTTGTCCGGGTAATAATCCGGCGACAGAAACGCCAAATTGTCAGCCTCGGGATTTAAAACCCAATCAACCACAACCCCCGCAGAATCCTTGATCTCGACCAATGCAGGAGGCTGCACCAAGAAATTCCAATCAGACGGCTTTGCATGCTGGCGTTGCTGATCAGCCGAGAACCAATCAGGCATCGGCACATCCCCCCGCATGATCGGAACCCAATGGCTCTCATCAGCCGCGTTCATGTCCATGATCACACACGCATTGCGCGCCCCACCGACTAGCTGACCATTCACCCGCTTGCGCGATGGATAACGATCAATCCGCTCTTTGATCTCGGTAAACATCTCCAAGGTCACGAACTGGCCCTCGTTGATATACGCCCCCGTAAACTGCGTAGACTTCAACTTGCGAACATCGGCAATGTCATCCAGCGCCAAGAACACAAACTCAGCCCGGATATTCCCCACGCTCATCTTGAACGTCATCGGCGGCGTCTGGTTCAACAAACCCCAACCGTCTTCCTCGGGATACAATTCCAAGAAGTCTTTGAGAAGCGTCTTCAACTCCGGAGCAGTAGCACGGGTGATCAACCACCGGCTTTCCCGATAGCCCTCAACCACATATTGCTCAGCCGCCATAATCCCAAGACGCATCAACGCGGCTCTGGTCTTCCCAGATCCAACTGGTCCTTGGATAATGTCCACTTTGGCGCGCGAATGCAAAAACGCCTCAAGCGTCTTGCCATCGACCTGAGCATTCAACTGCGGCGTCTTGCCCGATCTATTTACTATCCGTCTGCCTGCCATGCCCAATCATCTCCCATCCACACAGCATTAACCCCGCACAACCATTCCCCAATAACAACCCAAACGCAATAATCTTGCATACCGGCTCGGGACACTTTGTAAAATCATTGCTCCAAACCTAACCACCGGCAACATAATCTTGCGTCAGATCCAAACAATCACGCAACAATCTTGCTACGGCATAGGGGTAAATTTACTGGGGAGCGCTAAAAATTTCTGGACTAGGGGTGAATTGTCTCAGGGGGGAAAAATTTAAGGGGCAGAACCAAAAGACCTAGCGGGGGAAAAATTTGTGAGGGATGCCCATACGTCTTTCACACTTCGCGTTTACCCCCCGCCCCCTTCGATATGCCATGACAAAACGGAAAGCCCTTTTAATAGGGAAGCCAGCCAGCCTTGAGGGGTAAAGCCAGCCCCATAGATAAGGGAAAATCATAGACGATTGCCAGTAAAACAGGGGGTTAAAGGGGATCAAAAGAGTCTCATAATGCATATTATGCGAATACCATTGAGTTACACTAACAGCCTAGTCAGTATCGGCTTGATCTATGTTATCCAATACATTCAACACATTAGAGCGCGTCGGTTGAATAGTGATGACTGGCATTTCATCCCGAGAAGGGGCTGGAAGATAGTTTATGATCACGTCACCATTGAGATTATTCGTTGTCGCCTTGTCGCCGCCTAAGTCGCCGGTGAGGGTTAGAAACGTTTTGATAGCCTCAATGCGAGCCCCATCTGACTTACTTTCCCGGACTATATCCAATAGAGTTTTCTTGCACAAATCTGCCCCGGATTGCAAGAATGTTGCGACTATATCCCGCTTTCTCGCAATAACATGCGGTCGCTTCAAGGCAATGGCCAAGCTATTAGGCGTGTAACCAGTTTGAATCGCGGCGTCTTTTACAGATAGCCCTTGTAGAACGATCAATTGAAGCGCGTCGTTCAATCGTGGGGCAATCCTTGTCTTAATTGCGCCTAATTCTGGCAAGCTATCCACTCTCATGATCTATTAAGCCCTTGTTACATACACGCTAGCGCGTGTTGCGTGATCATCCTGCAATGCTATCTACTCTTTCTTGTCGCTCTTATCTAGTTTTTTCATATCGGGCGATATTGGGGCTCATTCACCGGGCGGGATTGTTGCTGCAATTGGTTGCCATGGTGTGTTGACTAATGCAAATGGGGCTTGTATATAATCGGGCATAGACGCGGCAATCGGGCCGCGAAAGTCAAAAGGGACTAAAGACATGGCAAATCTAAAAGCAAAGCAATCCGCTAAATCCGCGCAAATCGACACAAGCCCCAAGCTAACAGTGGCGGAAAGAGTAACACAAGCTATTCTAGCGCAAATCGAGGCCGGGACTCGCCCATGGGTTAAGCCATGGCAAGCGGGGGAGATGTCTTTCGGGCTTCCCTTGCGCTCTAATGGCAAGCCGTACCGGGGTATCAATACTTTGCTATTATGGGCAGCTGCAACGCAAAACGGCTTTCAATCCCCATACTGGCTAACTTTTAAGGGCGCGATAGACGCGGGCGGGGCAGTCCGTAAGGGTGAAAAGGGTACTTGGATTGTCTTTTACGGTGTCGCGGGCAAGAAAGACGAATCAGAAGACGACGACGCTAAGCCAGACTTCGCGCGCCTATTCGCGAAGACTTATTACGTTTTTAACGCTGACCAGTGTGACGGCTTGCCCGAGTCTTTCGGTGTCACCCATGACAAGCCAGCAACCACCGGGCCGCGCCCCGATCTTGAAGCGCTATTTGCCAAACTAGGCGCCGACGTGCGCCATGGTGGCAACCGGGCTTTCTGCAAGAATGACGGCTCATACATCCAAATGCCTTATCCATCAGACTTTGAGTCGCCCGAATCCTACTACGCGACTCTAGCCCACGAATTCGCACACTGGACGGGCGCGCCAAGCCGATTGAACCGGGTTAAGGGCCAACGTTTTGGGGATGAACGCTATGCTTTTGAAGAGCTAGTAGCCGAATTGACTAGCGCATTCTTGGGGGCTCATTTGGGGCTTCCGGTAGATCACATTGAATCCCATGCCTCATATATCAAGTCATGGGCCCAATGTCTGAAAGAACATTCTAGCGCTATCATCAGCGCGGCAAGCCAAGCGCAGAAAGCATGCGATTATATCCTAAAAGGCATGGGCTTAGACGTTGACGGGGGTGAGGCATGACCGCGCGCGACTATCTCTTTCTCTTGCCTCTAGCTCTAATCTTTTGGGCTTTCTTTATGTGACACTTACGCGGGCCCATCGTTCAATCGGGGGATGGGCCCTAGTGATCTGTCATAGATCAAACAAGCGGCAATCGGGCCGCAATATGGAGAGACCAATATGACCAAATTAACAGAATTTAACTACGCAGCGTTTGACAAAGCAACGGGCTATATGACTGCGCTG